>Ga0209064_1000087_pt1 | contig 200161 bp, 152 predicted proteins | sample Inofromicrocosms_FD_187498 | JGI IMG/M metagenome (GOLD analysis project Ga0209064, IMG submission 187498) | Mouse cecum microbial communities from Vienna, Austria - Inoculum for glucosamine and mucus D2O microcosms (SPAdes) (version 2) | ecosystem: Host-associated > Mammals > Digestive system...
TCCACCTCTAACCATTCCGAACAGAGAAGTTAAGCCCCAGAGTGCCGATGGTACTGCCTTTTGGTGGGAGAGTAGGTAGACGCCGAATTCCGAAAGAGTCTCAAGTGATTGAGGCTCTTTTTTTATTGACAGGATTAGTTGTTTATTGATTATATATGATCAATCTTTTGTATTAAATGTTATGCAATATATATCAAAGTATCAATCGCCTTTGGGGAAGATAACAATTGCAGTGTGTGAGAATTATTTGACAGGCTTGTGGTTTGATGGGCAGAAGTATTTTGCCAGTACATTGCCGATTGAATTCAAAGAGAAGAAATTGCCTATATTTGAACAAACGAAAGAATGGCTGGAGTGTTATTTTTCAGGCCGGATTCCTGATTTTTTGCCAGCACTTCGTTTGGAGGGTACGCCGTTCCGATTAGCTGTATGGGAAATATTGAGAGGTATACCATATGGTGAAGTGATTACTTATAAGGATATTGCAAAAGAAATTGAAGGAAAGATAGGGCGAAAGATGTCGGCTCAGGCTGTGGGAGGTGCGGTGGGCCATAATCCTGTGAGTATCATTGTTCCTTGTCACCGGGTGGTTAGTTGTAATGGAAGTCTGACCGGGTATGCAGGAGGGATTGCCAGAAAGCTCAGTTTGCTCACTTTAGAGGGAGCTGACGTAACTAAATTCTTTATTCCTGCTCAAGGAACTGCGTTGTAGTCGAAAGTGTTTATCAGAGTAGACAATTTTAGGTTACCGGAAAATAATAGGTCTGTTCTATTGCTCTTTGAGTAAAGGGAGTAATTTTTTCAGGAAATAGATTGAAGCGATGATGGCAATAGTTCCTCCGGCGTAACCAATGTCGGAAATGGATAAATCTGAGCAAACAATTCCGCCAATCAAAGCACCACTGCCAATACCTGCATTGTAAATGCCTGAATAGACAGACATGGCTATTGCCGTAGCCTGTGGTGCGATCCGGATGATTTGGGACTGGAAGGCAAGGTTAAATAAAGTAATTGCCAATCCCCAGAATATACAAAGTGTTATTACCGTGTAGGCATTGAAAGCAGAAACGTTGAGTAAAAGCAGGATGACAGTAATTCCTTCAATAGCGAAGCATATGAAGAGGTTGGAATTCCGGTCATAGTAACGTGAAAATAGTACGCTGCCGAGTATTCCTATTAATCCGAACAGCATTAGTACCAAGGTGATCCAGCTATCACTTAGTCCGGCAATCTGGCTCAAAAATGGTTCAATGTAACTATAAGCGGTGTAATGGGCTGTAATCAGGAGCAAAGTGAGAATAAATACGCCCATCAGTGCCGGTTTTTCTAAAAATGAGGGTAATTCACGTAAAGAGATGGAATTTTGTCCGGATACTTTTGGAAATATCCAAACAAGTAGTAAGAGGACGACAGAAGCTGCTACAGCAATATAAAAGAATGTTGCTCGCCAACCCACGTGCAGTCCGATAATTCGTCCTATAGGTAATCCGATAATCATAGCGATGGAGGTGCCTGTGATCAACAGACTCAATGCCACGGAGCGTTGTCCGTTAGGGGCTACTTGTACTGCCAGGGGAGAGGCAATACTCCAGAATATAGCATGTGAACAGGCAACTCCTATACGCGAAATCATCAGAAGTAAATAAGTATTTGCAATAGCTGATAACAGATGGCTGGCAATGAACAATCCGATGACCATGAATAATAATTTGCAATATTTCAATTTTGACAAAAGCATCATCAAGGGGAGTGAAACCAGTGCAACTACCCAGGCGTAAATAGTAATCAGCAATCCTGCATGTGCTTCGCTAATTTGAAAATCAGTTGCAATATCGCTGAGTAAACCAATGGGGACGAATTCTGAGGTATTGAATACGAAAGCTGAAAAAGTCAGTCCGATTACAGGTAACCAGGATTTTACCTGAGCTTTGTTACCGCCTTTTTGATTTTTCATTGTTGTTAATCATTATGTGTGTGCAAAATAAGAAATAATTTTAATATTTTGTGCAGGAATGTTGTTTGAAAAACGGATGTTTTGATTTATGAAAACTTTTATTTTGAAAACGTAATTACAGTTCATGTTTGAGCATCTTTGATAAACTATTCCTATTTTATGTGTAGGTTTCTGGAAGGAGAATATTTTTTGGACTGCCAGGTAACAGAAAGCATGTTGTTTGCGTATACACATATAAAATACGACGCTATGGAGTATGAGGTTAGACATAATGAGGGAAAGCATCGCTTTGAAGCTAGTGAAAACGGGCATATGGCTTTGGTTGAATATCAGATATTGGACCGGGGACTGATGAATATTTATCATACGGAAGTACCTGATTCAATAGAAGGTTTAGGGGTGGGTTCGGCTTTGATGAGAGAAGCTTTGGCATTTGCCCGGAAAAATCATTATAAGGTGTTGCCTACTTGTTCTTTTGCGCAAGTTTATGTGGGTATGCATCCTAATTATCAGGATATGTTAGTTTGAATTTTTTGATTCCTTCGGATGAAGGAAACATCTTAGTAAAGATTTTTGCAGTAAGATTATAGTTTGTAAAATATTTTAGTATTAGCTTTTTATTTTCTATTTATGAAGTAAAAACTTTGTATATTTACCTCCAGGTTTTGTAAATATAGAAAGGTGCTATGAAGAAAACGGTCTTATTGTTATTTATTTTTTCTTGGTGTTTTATTTTTTCAGTTTGTGCGTCGGATACGGTTCGTATACGGGAGACGCAGATTCCTGTTTTATTGGAACGAAAAGATAATGTGTTATTTTATTTGCGTGTGGACGGGAGAACTGGAGAAACGTTGAATGAAATAAAGCTGAAATTTGGTGAAGGTGTGAATTTATCGGAAATTCAGGCTGTGAAATTGTATTATAGTGGAACAAAACGGCTTAAACCTACTGAAAGAAATATCACCAGAGTTGAGACCTATATTTCTTCTCATTCTCCGGGGAAGACATTGTCAGCCAACCCTTCCTATTCTATATTAAAGTCTGTTGTGAATAAACCTCAACGGGAGGTTGTTCTAAAAAGTGACCAGCTTTTGTTTGAGGGACCGAATTTTTATTGGATTAGTTTGCAGATGAAATCCAAGGCTTCTCTTTTTGCTAAGATTACGGCTACTATAGAGGAGATAAAGGTGAATCGGGAAAGAGTACCATTGATGTATTTATCTGCGAGAGGTATTGAGCATCGAGTGGGGGTAGGTGTACGCCATGCCGGAGATGACGGTTCTGCTTCTTTCCGCATACCGGGTTTAGTGACTTCCAATAAAGGTACATTGTTAGGTGTATATGATGTGCGGTATAATAACAGTAGTGATTTACAGGAGCGGATCGATATCGGTTTGAGTCGTAGTGTTGACGGGGGAAAAACTTGGGAGAAAATGCGCATTCCGATGACTTTTGGTGAAACCGGTGGTTTGCCGATGGGACAGAATGGAGTAGGTGATCCGGCTATATTGGTAGATACAAAGACGAATCATATCTGGATTGTTGCGGCTTGGACGCACGGGATAGGAGGTCAACGGGCATGGGGTGCTTCGGGACAAGGCATGGATATGAAGCATACGGCTCAGTTGATGATGGTGAAAAGTGAGGATGATGGAAAAACTTGGTCGGAACCGATAAATGTGACAGAGCAACTGAAAGATCCTTCATGGTTTTTTTTGTTGCAAGGTCCTGGACGGGGAATTACTATGGAGGACGGAACTTTGGTATTTGCAATGCAGTACATTGGGGCAGACCGTGTTCCTAATGCCGGAATTATGTATAGTAAAGATGGTGGCAAAACCTGGAAATTGCATAATCATGCCCGGACGAATACAACAGAGGCTCAGGTAGCGGAAATAGAGCCGGGAATATTGATGCTGAATATGCGGGATAACCGGGGAGGTAGCCGTGCTGTGTCCATAACCAAGGATTTGGGAAAAGTCTGGGCGGAACATCCTTCTTCCAGAAAAGCTTTGCAGGAACCGGTTTGTATGGCTAGTCTGATTTGTGTAAAAGCTAAGGATAATGTGTTGGAAAAAGATATTCTTCTTTTTTCTAATCCGAATACCTGCAACGGGCGTCATCATATCACCATCAAAGCGAGTCTTGACGGAGGTCTGACTTGGTTGCCGGAACATCAGGTATTGCTGGATGCTGAAGATGGCTGGGGGTATTCCTGTCTGACTATGGTTGATGAGGAAACAGTCGGTATTTTATATGAGAGTAGTGTGGCACATATGACCTTTCAGGCAGTGAAGTTAAGGGATATTGTTCGTTAAGGAGCAAAGGTTTAATGTGGTGTGTTTTATGATAAAGATTATTATTGCTTGTTTTTGTTGTTTGTTGGTATTTTGCTCTCAGGGGGCTCCCAAAAATCAACTTTTGCCGCAACCACAAAGATGTATTTTTAATGGAACAGAGTTTGTTGTCGGAGAAGTCCGGATACAGACTCCTGTATTGGCACGGGAGTGGAAAGAGTTGTGGAAAGATTTGGGAGGTGAGGTTAAGCAACAGACCGATATTGCTATTGTTGTTGAGTTGGTGTCAGAATTGGAAGGAATTCCTTTAAACCGGAATGAAGCGTACCGTCTGAAAGTAACTTCGCACAAAATAACAGTCGAGGCAGAAACGGAACGGGGGGTATATTGGGCTTTGCAAACGTTGCGACAGTTGGCAGAAAAAACAGGTTGCCGGACTGTTATTCGTGGGTGTGATATTACGGACTGGCCTTCTTTCCGGGTTCGTGGTTTTATGCAGGATGTTGGCCGGACTTATATTTCGATGGAAGAGTTGAAACGTGAGATAGCTATTCTTTCCTGTTTTAAGATTAATGTTTTTCATTGGCATTTGACAGAGAATCAGGCCTGGCGTTTGGAAAGTAAAATCTTTCCAGTGCTGAATGATAGTGTGAATATGACACGTTTTCCGGGAAAATATTATACATTGGAGGAGGCCAGAGAATTAGTTGCTTTTTGTAAAGCTCACCAGGTACTTCTTATTCCTGAGTTTGATATGCCTGGGCATAGTGCTGCTTTTGTCCGTGCTTTCCGGCATGATATGCAAAGTGCGGAGGGTATGGAGATTTTGAAATTATTAATGGATGAAGTGTGTGAAACTTTTGATGTTCCCTATATTCATATAGGTACGGATGAGGTTTCTTTTACCAATAAGTCTTTCGTTCCGGAAATGGTTGCTTATATCCGTGCGAAAGGTAAGAAAGTGATTTCCTGGAATCCCGGATGGCACTATCAACCGGGTGAAGTGGATATGACTCATTTGTGGAGTTACCGGGGAAAAGCTCAGCGAGGGATTCCGGCTATTGACTCCCGGTTTCATTATTTGAATCACTTTGATACTTTCGGTGATATTGTTGCTTTGTACAACAGTCGTATTTATAATGCTGATGTCGGTAGTGAGGATTTGGCCGGAGTCATTCTGGCTGTATGGAACGATCGTTTAGTGGCAGATGAAGAGGAAAATATTCGTCAAAATAATTTTTATCCGAATATGCTGGCTGTGGCGGAACGTTCCTGGTGCGGAGGGGGGACAGAGTATTTTGATGGCAACGGAGTGATTCTTCCGGCTGAGAATACTCCTGAATTTAAGGCATTTGTTGATTTTGAGCGAAGAATGCTTTGGCATAAAGAGCATAGTTTTAAAGGTTTCCCCTTCGCGTATGTCCGGCAGACCAATGTGAAATGGAGGATAACCGATGCTTTTCCAAATGGGGGGGATTTGGAAAAGAAATTTCCACCGGAACATGAATTGGCAGAGAGTTACAATTATGGCGGGGAAGTGTATTTTACCCGTCCGGTTACAGGAGCCGGTATTTATTTGCGGCATGTATGGGGAACGCTGGTTCCTGCTTTTTATAAATATCCTGAAGAGGAGCATACAGCTTATGCATATACATGGGTATATTCTCCTAAAAAACAGGAAGTTGGCATGTGGGTAGAGTTTCAGAACTATGGACGTTCGGAAATGGATTTAGCTCCGTTGCCGGGGAAATGGGATTATAAGGGGAGCCGGATATGGCTGAATGATTGTGAGATTCTGCCACCTGTATGGACTGCTATCCATCGTCAAAGAAGCAATGAAATTGCATTGGGGAATGAGAATTGCGTTGTGCGCGATCCGATGTCCGTAACTTTGAACCGGGGGTGGAATAAAGTATTATTGAAACTTCCGGTGGGCAAATTTTCTGTACCGGAAGTTCGGTTAGTAAAGTGGATGTTTACAGTTGTTTTTGTTACACTGGATGGCGAAAAAGCAGTGGACGGATTGATTTATTCGCCGGAAAAAATGAAATGACATGTGAATTGTTCAATGTGTACGGGAGGAAAATAGTATGAGATAATGAATTGAATGATATGAAACGGATTATTTTATTGGGAGTGGTGGTGTGTTTGTGGCAGGAAGTTGTGTTTGCACAGAAATATTCTGCCTTTTATTATCAACGGGCTACTTTGTTTGAAGAGTTGCCTGTTACTTCGAAGGACATTATTTTTTTGGGGAATAGCATAACTAATGGTGGTGAATGGAGTGAATTACTGGGTAATAAATATGTGAAAAACCGGGGGATTAGCGGAGATGTCTGTATGGGTGTTTATGAGCGTTTAAATTCTATTTTAAAGGGAAAGCCTGCCAAAATATTTTTATTAATCGGTATTAATGATGTGAGCCGGGGTACTTCTGCTGATACTATTGTGAATCAAATTGCGAGGATAACCCGAAAAATTAAGGAAGATTCTCCGAAAACAAAGTTATATTTGCAAAGCATATTACCTGTTACCGATTATTATAAGTTGTTTGGCAGCCATACCAAACATTGGAAAATAATAGGGGAGATTAATAAAAAATTGTTGGTTTTAGCTAGTCAGGAAAACGTAACTTATATTGATCTTTATTCTCATTTTGTTGAGCCGGTTACCGGTAAAATGAGAACGGAATATTCAAATGACGGGCTTCATTTGTTGGGGAAAGGCTATAAACTGTGGGTGGAAATAATAAGACCTTATGTATTGAAAAAATGAAAAAAATATTTTTGTGTTGGTTATTGTTGTGGAATGGTGTGATTTATGGGCAACGTGATGTCGAGGTTGTGTCTTTAAATGGGAATTGGTATTTTTCCAAAGCTGGGACAGAGGAGTGGTTGACGGCGGAAGTGCCCGGAACCGTTCATCAGGATTTGCTCCGTCATGGGATGTTACCGAATCCTTTTTATGGAAAGAATGAGGAAAGAATTCAATGGGTTGAGGAGGAAGATTGGGAATATAAGACCACGTTTGTTGTGACGGCAGAACAATTGAAGCGGGATGCTGCAATTCTTTTTTTCGAAGGACTTGATACTTATGCAGACGTTTATCTTAACGGGGCTCTGCTTTTTAGGTCGGATAATATGTTTACCGGATATAAGCATTCTGTAAAGCAATTGCTTCGGGAAGGAAAAAACTATTTGCATATTTATTTTCGTTCGCCTATCCGGCAAACGTTACCGCAGTGGCGTTCCAACGGATTTGACTATCCGGCTGATAATGATCACCGGGCAGAGCGATTGAGTGTATTTACCCGTAAAGCTCCTTATAGTTACGGATGGGATTGGGGTATACGGATGGTGACAAGCGGTGTATGGCGGCCTGTATCTTTATATTTTCAGGATGTGGTTTCTGTGGAAGATTATTATGTCCGGCAATTGACTGTTTCTAAGGAACTGGCAAAATTGGCTGTTGAGTTGGAATTAAAAAATCTGACTCCGGAATTCCGGAAAGTCTTAGTTACTGTTTCCTGGGCTTTGCCTGGAGGTGAAAAAAAGTTGATAGAAGAAGAGGTGCAATTAAATGCCGGGTTAACTCATTTGGTTGTTCCTGTTGAGATTCCGGCTCCTGAGCTTTGGATGCCTAATGGATGGGGAAAACCGGTATTATATGATTTTGAAGTGGCAGTATTTGACCAGAAACAGGTTGTTGCCCGGAAAAATCAACGGATTGGTTTACGTACTGTGCGTGTGGTAAAAGAAAAGGATATAGAGGGGGAATCATTTTATTTTGAAGTAAATGGTATTCCTATGTTTGCAAAGGGGGCTAATTATATTCCTTCTGATGCAATGTTGCCTGCTGTAACGACTGAGCGTTACCGGACTTTATTTAAGGATATTAAAGAGGCAAATATGAACATGCTCCGTGTGTGGGGAGGGGGTGTTTATGAAGATGACCGTTTTTATGATTTGGCTGATGAGAATGGCATTCTGATTTGGCAGGATTTTATGTTTGCCTGTACAACCTATCCGCATGATCCTGTTTTTTTGTCCCGAGTGGAAGCTGAGGCTGAGTACAATATCCGTCGTTTGCGTAATCATGCTTGTCTGGCTATGTGGTGTGGGAACAATGAGATTTTGGAGGGGTTAAAATATTGGGGATGGAGTAAAAAATATACCCCTGAAGTGTATAAAAGTATGAATGAAGGATACAAATTACTTTTTCAGAAGTTATTACCTTCTCTGGTGGAGAAATGGGATAATGATCGTTTTTATATGCATGGTTCTCCTTATTTTGCCAATTGGGGAAGGCCGGAAAGCTGGAAGGTTGCTGATAGCCATAACTGGGGGGTATGGTATGGCAGAAAACCTTTTAGCAGTCTGGATGAGGAAATTCCCCGTTTTATGAGTGAATTTGGTTTTCAATCGTTTCCGGAAATGAAGACTATTGCCACTTTCGCTGCTCCTGAAGATTATCAGGTAAAATCGGAAGTTATGAATGCTCATCAGAAAAGCAGTATCGGAAATGATTTGATATTGACTTACATGAAAAGGGATTATGTGGTTCCTCAGAAATTTGAAGATTTTGTATATGTTGGTTTGGTGATGCAGGGATGGGGGATGCGCCGGGGATTTGAAGCACATCGGCGTAATCGTCCTTATTGTATGGGTTCCCTTTACTGGCAATTGAATGATAGCTGGCCGGTAGTATCTTGGTCCGGTCTGGATTATTACGGGAATTGGAAAGCTCTTCATTATCAGGCAAAACGGGCTTTTGCCCCTTTGTTAGTGGATGTTGTGCAGGAAGAAGAAACATTTCAGGTCTGGCTGATGTCCGACAAGTTGGAAGATATGGATGCATTGACGCTTGAAATGCAGTTGACTGATTTTCATGGGAGACAACTGAAAAAAGAAAAGCACCAGGTTAAAGTTCCGGCTAACAGTTCTGTTCTGGTGCTGGAACAAAAGTTGGCAGATTGGGTAGTTCCTTCACAATGCGGCCAATGTTATCTTTTGTTGACTTTAAAGGATAAAACAGGAGAAAAATTATTTGAAGAGCCCCATTTTTTTAATGCACCGAGGGATTTGGATTTGCCTGATGTTTCTGTCATTCCGAAAATAAAAACCATGGATGGTGTGTGTGAGGTGACTTTGAAGTCTTCAGGATTAGCTAAGGATGTTTTTATTGAAATACCTTTTCATGGTGCGCGTTTTAGTGATAATTTCTTTGATTTATTGCCTGGAGTCGCCCGTAAGATTGTGATTAGTTCTCCATTTATTAAAAAAGGGCAAGACTTAGATGTGAAGATAAAACATTTGCGAAGTATTTATGAATGAGAATGGTTGCGTAAAATTCTATAATTTAAAATAAAAGTGTGATTATGAAAAGAGTATTTAGTAATATCGGAATATTCATTCTGATGGGACTTGCAGTTGCCTGTTCTTCGGAACAGAAAACTGCGGATTACCGTGTTGTGCCATTACCTCAGGAGATTACTGCTATTGACGGCGTTTCTTTTGTCTTGGATAATAATGTCCGGATTTTGTATCCCGAAGGAAATGCAGATATGCAACGTAATGCTGAATTTTTGGCTCAATATATTAAGGAGTCAACGGGGAAGAATTTGACAGTGCAGTCAGGTACTGAAGGTGATAAAGCTATAGTATTGGGTCTTGGACTGAAATCCGGAAACCCGGAAGCTTATCAGTTGAAAGTGTCGGATAAAGGGGTTTCTATTACTGCTCCAACCGAAGCAGGTGTTTTTTATGGAGTGCAAACATTGCGCAAGTCTCTGCCTGTTGCAAAAAATGCGAAAATAGTTTTGCCTCAGGTGGTTATCAGTGATTTTCCCCGTTTCCCGTATCGTGGAATGATGCTTGATGTAAGTCGTCATTTTTTTTCTTTGGATTCAGTTAAACGTTATATTGATTTGCTGGCTTTGCACAATATTAACCGTTTTCATTGGCATATAACTGATGATCAGGGATGGAGAATTGAAATTAAAAAGTATCCGGAATTGACACAAACCGGATCTGTACGTAAAGAAACAGTGATTGGGCACAATACAGGTAAGTATGATGGAAAACCTTACGGAGGATTTTATACCCAGGATGAAGCTAAGGAAATAGTTGCTTATGCAAAGGATCGTTATATTACTGTTATTCCGGAAATAGATATGCCGGGACATATGCTGGGGGCATTGTCGGCTTTTCCAGATATGGGATGTACCGGAGGACCGTATGAGGTGTGGCCTATGTGGGGAGTTTCTGAGGAAGTGTTGTGTGCAGGAAATCCCAAAACGTTGGAGTTTGTTAAAGATGTTATGAGTGAGTTGTTGGAAATATTTCCTTCTGAATATATTCATGTGGGAGGAGATGAGTGTCCAAAAATACGTTGGCAAAAATGTCCGAAGTGTCAAGCTAAAATAAGAGAATTAAAACTGAAAGCTGACAAGCAACATTCTTCTGAAGAAAGATTGCAAAGCTATTTTATTTCTGAAGTGGAAAAATTTCTGAATGCCCATGGACGTCAGATTATAGGTTGGGATGAAATTCTGGAAGGAGGAGTTGCGCCTAATGCTACTGTTATGGCATGGCGCGGTGTTGGTGAAGGAATAAAAGCTGTGAAATTGAAACACGATGCTATCATGGTGCCGACTACTTATCTGTATTTTGATTATTATCAGGCTAAAGACAGAGAACAGGAGCCGATGGCTATCGGAGGTTATGTTCCTCTTGAGAAAGTATATAGTTTTGATCCGGTTCCGGAAAGTCTGACTCCGGATGAAGCCAAACATATTATCGGAACTCAGGCAAACTTGTGGACTGAATATATCCGGACTTTCCGTCATGTGGAATATATGGTATTACCGCGTATGGATGCTTTGTCCGAGGTGCAATGGGTACAGCCTGACCGGAAAGATTATGAGGATTTTCTGAAGCGAATCTCCAAGATGTTTGATATTTATGATATTTACAATTATAATTACGCCAGACATTTGTTTGATATTAGTGGTGATTTTATGCCTAATACAAAAGAAGGAACATTGGATGTGACTTTGAGTACCCTTGGAAAGGCAGATATTTATTATACTTTGGATGGAACAGAACCGACAGTTCATTCTCCGAAATATACAACACCTTTAAAAATAAAAGGGAATTGTACGTTGAAAGCGTTTGCTGTACGTTCTGCAGGAAATAGCCGGGTATTTACAGAGAAGATCAATTTGAATAAAGCAACTTTGAAATCTGTTACTTTATTACAGCCTTCACATAAGCAGTACACTTTTAAAGGTGCTCCTATGCTGGTGGATGGTTTACAGGGTAATTCCAATTATAAAACCGGTCGTTGGATTGCTTTTTATGGAAATGATATGGAAGCGGTGGTGGATATGCAGCAACCTACAGAGATTTCAAGTGCTGAGATTGCTGTTTGCGTGGAAAAAGGGGATTGGATTTTTGATGCCCGTGGGTTTGCTGTTGAAATATCTGAAGATGGTAATAACTATATCCGGATTGCGGCTGAGAATTATCCTGCGATGAAGAAAGAGGCTCGTAACGGAGTATTTAACCATAAACTGACATTTGAGCCAGTAAAAGCCCGTTATGTAAAGGTGATTGCTAACTCTGAGCGTCAGATCCCGGAATGGCATGGCGGTAAAGGAAATTTAGGATTTTTATTTGTTGATGAAATTGTGCTGAATTAATATTTCTGCAGGGAATACATAGGGATTGTAATTTTGCAGCCTTATTAATTCACAATCATTAGAAGTAGGATGTGATGCTTCTATGATAACTGTGTTTTTTAGATATAACAAAACCCCGAAAGTTAGACAAAAACTTTCGGGGTTCATGTTATTTATCCGGAATTATAGTTTTAAGGAAGGTAACTATATACATCCTTACAGTAAATTATTGTAATTAAATATTTGATTTATATATAATTATGGCATCTATATACAAGTTTACCGGAGGTAAGCACCTAAAGTCCTGTATTCGAAAAGCACAGGATTGTTCACATTATCTTAAAGTAAATTGACTTTTAACTGAATAAAGCAATAGAATCAATACCCTGCATATCCAATACCCGCATTTCTTTTTTTGTATAAAATGCCATAAGATGTGGAATATTTTATATCTTTATGATCAACCAAAGGGTTGACAATTCAAAATTTTCTGTCTCGGAGAAATGAATAGCAAACAATATATACCGAACGTTTTTCGATGCAGCATATTATGCCAATTGATTATCAATAGTTTACAGATTAAAAGATAGACTGCTCGAAAATTTACTTGTTTTTTCGTCAAAAATCGAAGATTTAACACTTTTCTTCGTTGCCTGTCTCAAAACAGAGGGAAAATGGAGAAAATCGCTCTCTTTCGCCCCGAAACCTTCGCTTCGCAAAGATAAGGCATATCGGTGATAATTTCACCGATTGGGGCTGCAAAATTAGAGATGAATTCACGGATTTTTGGGTCGGTTTTTATGGATTGGCAAGGGCGAATATTGCTTTGCTTTTTGGTCCGGTTTCTATGATTCTTTTGCAGCCAAAAGAGAAAGTCAGTAGGTCTGTTCGGCTTTGGCGAAGCCGCCTCTTTTTCTCCCTCTGTTAGCTTTACTTTAATGCACGTATATATAAATACGGAGATAAAGTAAAGTTTTCGGTGATTTGCATCGGCAAATAGGTTGTTTAAATCATTGATGAGTAAGTTAGGGTATTTACGTATCAGATATTGGTACAATGTATCAGAATTTTATCTCTTTTTGCAACAGGTCAAGGAATTTTGCAGCATGCATGCCATCCATTTGTGTGTGGTGGAATTGGAATGATATAGTCAGAGTTGTTTTAAACAGGTTTTTCTTGTATTTACTCCAAATTATGAACGGATTGTTGAAAATGCCGCTAAACATTCCCACTGCTCCATCTATGTCATATTGAGCAAGGGCAGAGGTACCGATAACCATGCTTTGGGGCAGATCGTGATTTCTGCAATTTTCAGAAACCCAACGGGTGAGTCGTAGATAGTCCTTGTTAAATGTCGCCAAGTCTTTTGAAAAAGGAATATCACATGAGCTTACTTCTCCTGCTTTGTTGGCTACTATTGTATTGACGGCGATAGTATCGTATTGAATTAATTTTTTTCCTACGGGGAGTAGGTAAAATTCTTTTATTTGGCTTGCAGCTCGTCCGATGCACCAGCACATCAGCATATTGAATTTTAATTTTTTCTTATGGTTTAAACGCACAAGATGCGACACGTCAAGTGTCTTGAAAAATGTCACCATGGGCAGGGGAGCTTTCATCCACATTTCAAATGCATATGCCCGGGTTGTTTCTTTGGGATTTACTTCTTTCATTTTTTGTAAATTTAATATTTGTAAGGAGCTTGGGAAGCAAGTTGGCAAACGGTAGGTTTGCTATACAAAATATTATATGTTTCACCAATCAAGGAGGACAAAATTGAGAATAAACTCCTCTTTATTTGTGTTTGGCGAAGTTAAATCTCTTGATTTGTTTGTTGAGACTTTTATCAAAAATGTGAAAAACTTTTGTTATTGAATAGGTAGAAATGCTTATTAATTGAATAAACCTATTTAATTTCCGTGTTTAGAATGTAATTTCAGGCGCATTAACCGAAGGTCTTCTTCTGCGTAATCTCCTTCAAATTCATCAAATGCTTCGGAGATATTGTCTGAGGAAGCTTCCATGAAATAATCCATAATTTCTTGCTGTTGGTCGTCGTCTAAAATTTTGTTGATATAGTAATCAATCATAAGTTTTGTACCGGAAAAAACAATAGCTTCCATTTCTTTAATAAGTTCGTCATAGGATAGCCCTAAAGCGGAAGCGATGTCTTCCAAATCGATTTGACGGTCGATGTTCTGAATAATGTATACTTTGAATTTGGATTTATTGGCCACAGTTTTCACTACCATATCTTGGGCCCGTTCTATCTCATTGTCTTCAACGTATTGTTTGATGACTTCTACGAATTCTTTGCCATATTTTTGGGCTTTACCGGCACCTACACCTTGTATATTGGCCAATTCTTCCACTGTAACTGGGTAATTCGTACACATATCTTCCAAAGAAGGGTCCTGGAAGATGACATAAGGTGGCAAATTATTAGTTTTGGCTATTTTTTTACGCAGGTCCTTTAATATAGCAAATAAAGTGCTATCAAGTGCAGATACTCCTCCTTTTTCCTGTATTTTTTCTTCTTCTTCGTTTCCTTCAAAATTGTGATCTTCCATCAGCATAAAACTTTTAGGTTCGTCCAAAAATTTCTGACCTTCATTTGTTAATTTTATAACTCCGTATTGCTCAATGTCTTTTTCAATGAAACAACTGACCAATGCGCGACGGTAAACCATGGTCCAGAACTGGCGGCTTTTTTCTGATCCGGCTCCAAATAATTCCAGTTTATCGTGTTTGTATGATTTAATAGCGGAATCTGCTTCACCTATCAGGATATTTACCAGATGTTCGATTTTGAATTTTTCTTTTACATCATTGACTAACTGCAAAGCATCAATCATGTAATCTGCTCCTTCAAACTCTTTCTTTGGATACAAGCAATTGTCACAACAACTGCAAGTATCTTCCTCGTAAGATTCACCAAAATAGTGCAACAGGACCTTGCGGCGGCAAAGAGAAGTTTCTGCATAAGCAACAGTTTCCATCAACAGTTGTTTACCGATTTCTTGTTCTGCAATAGGTTTCCCTTGCATAAATTTTTCCAATTTTTGGATATCTTTAAAACTATAATAAGTCAGGCAAATTCCTTCTCCTCCGTCACGTCCCGCACGTCCTGTCTCTTGGTAGTATCCTTCCAGGCTTTTCGGAATATCATAGTGAATAACAAAACGTACATCTGGTTTATCAATACCCATACCAAAAGCAATAGTAGCAACGATTACGTCTACCTCTTCCATCAAGAACTTATCTTGATTGGCACTTCGAGTAGATGCATCCATTCCTGCATGATAAGGGGCAGCCTTTATACCGTTAATACAAAGAACTTCAGCAAGTTCTTCAACTTTTTTACGGCTCAGGCAGTAAATAATTCCGGATTTACCTTCGTGATTTTTGATGAACTTGATAATATCTTTGGTTACATCTCCTTGTTTAGGCCGTACTTCATAATATAAATTGGTACGGTTAAAAGAAGATTTGAAGATTTGTGCGTCCATCATATCCAGATTTTTCTGGATATCATTTTGTACTTTAGGGGTTGCTGTAGCTGTTAGTGCAATAATCGGTGCTTTCCCGATTTCTTCAACAATGGGTCTTATTTTCCGGTATTCTGTCCGGAAATCATGTCCCCATTCAGAAATACAATGAGCTTCATCAACAGCGAAAAAAGAAATTTTTATTTTTTTCAAAAATTCTACGTTACTGTCTTTTGTTAAAGATTCCGGAGCTACATAGAGCATTTTTGTTTTGCCGCTGAGGATATCTTCTTTCACATTCAGAATCTCGTTTTTAGTTAATGAGGAGTTGAGAAAGTGAGCGATACCTTCGGCTTCTGAAAATGAACGCATTGCGTCTACCTGATTTTTCATTAAGGCGATCAGGGGTGAAATAATAATTGCTGTGCCATTTAATAGCAATGCGGGTAATTGGTAACATAAAGATTTTCCGCCACCAGTAGGCATTAATACAAAAGTATTATTTCCTGCCAATACATTTCTGATAATGGCTTCTTGATTTCCTTTAAAATGATCGAAACCAAAATACTCTTTCAATTTTGCGTGTAAATCAATCTGCAATCCCATTGTATTATTAATATTTTCGCACACCTTTTTTTCAAGGAGTTGCAAATTTATAACTTAATTCGAATGAACAAACAAAATGGCATAATAAATGTTGTTACTGCCCGGGCAAATAAATGGTAAAAATTAATACTTTTGCCCTTAGTAAAGTTATAGTAAAAAATTTTTGTGACAATGTATTTTCTGAATTTTTTGGCATGAATATTGTTTTTTAATTTCATAAACTATTGAAAATGTTTTAAATAAATAAATCAAATGATTGATATAAAGAGGATTGCCAGACAAGTAATTACTGATGAGGCTAAAGCAATACAGGGGTTGGCTGATTTTATAGATGATGATTTTGAAAAGGTTGTCAATCTGATATACAAAAGTACGGGAAGGGTGATTGTGACTGGCATTGGAAAAAGTGCCATTATTGCTCAAAAAATAGTGGCAACCTTAAATTCTACGGGAACACCTTCAGTTTTCATGCATGCTGCAGATGCTATACATGGGGATTTGGGTATGATTTGTCATGATGATGTTGTTATTTGTATATCTAAAAGTGGGAATACTCCGGAAATAAAAGTACTTATTCCTTTGATTCGTAATATTGGTAATGAACAAATTGTTGCCATGGTGTCAAATACGGATTCTTTTTTGGCTCAGAATGCTGCTTATGTTTTGAAAGCTCAGGTAGAGCGTGAGGCTTGTCCTAATAATTTGGCACCAACGAATTCCACGACTGCTCAGTTGGTCATGGGGGATGCTTTGGCTATTTGTCTTATTCAGCTTCGGAGCTTTTCCAGTTGTGATTTTGCCCGGTTTCATCCAGGAGGCTCTTTGGGAAAACGGTTGTATACCCGTGTTTCTGATGTGTATGACCATGAGAATATGCCCATGGTATCGCAAGAAGATGGAATCCGGAAAGTAATTGTAGAAATGTCGGGAGGACGTTTGGGAGCAGTGGCAGTAACAGATTCGCAATGTCGTTTGTTGGGCATTATTACTGACGGAGATGTAAGGCGTATGCTGGAGAAATATAAAGATGTTGATCCTTTAAAAGCTGGAGATATTATGTCTTTATCTCCGAAAACTATAGCTGAAGAAGAATTGGCTTACACTGCTTTTCAAAAAATGGAACAGAATTGTATTACACAATTAGTGGTTGTTAGTGATGATAATACCTATAAAGGAATGGTACATATTCATGATATATTAAGAGAGGGGGTCGTTTGAGTCGGTAATGCAAATGCAAAGAATCATTATTATTTTATTGTTGGTTCTTACAGGTAACTACCTTTATGCTCAAAGTACAAAAGTAAAAGGGAAAGTGACTGATGCAAAAACAGGGGAAGTATTGCCTTTAGTAAATGTTGTTTTTAAAGGAACAACAGTCGGTGTTACTACAGATTTTGATGGAGAATATGTTCTTGAAACTCGTCAGAATGTAGCTGAATTACAGGCTTCTTTTGTGGGTTATGGTATTCAGACCATAAAAATTAATCAGGGAGCTTTTAATACAGTTAATTTTCAATTGGAACCTCTGACATTTGATTTGGAGGAGGTAAAAGTTATTCCCGGTGAAAATCCTGCTCATGCTATTCTTAAGAATGTCAATAAAAATAAATTTAGGAATAATCCGTCCCGTTTTGCAGAGTATTTTTGTAAGACTTATACCAAAATGGAACTTGATTTGACTAACATTAAACCTGGTTTTAAAAGTAAAAAATTACAACAGAATTTTGGTTTTATATTTAATCATATGGATACTTCTGTTATTACGGGTAAAGCTTATTTGCCAGTGATGATTTCAGAAGCTTCTGCTGATTTTTATTATCGGAAATCCCCGTCTTTGTCTCGGGAAATTGTGAGAGCTAGCCGAATATCAGGTATCGAGGAAGATTATACTTTAGCCCAGTTTACAGGTCATTTGCATGTGAATGTAAATTTGTATGATAATTATATCGATATTTTTGAGGTGCGTTTTGCCAGTCCATTGTCAGAGCATGGTTTATTATACTATAAATATTTTCTGGTGGATAGTATGAATATTGATGGACGTAAGACTTATAAAATTCGTTTTCATCCAAAATCCTTTTCCACTCCAGTATTGGATGGGGAGGTAAACATTGATTCTATGACCTGGGCATTGCAATCTGCTCATGTTAAGATGTTGAAAGGGTTGAATGTCAATTGGATTCGTCATCTAGTTATGAGCAATGAAAGTCAGATGCTTAATGATTCTACCTGGTTTCCTAAACAAGATAAAATTTTTGCTGATTTTTCAGTTGTGATGTCTGATTCTTCGAAGGTTGTATCTTTTTTAGGGCATCGTCAGGTGGATTATTCTGCTGTAAATCTAAGGCCTGTTATTCCAAAAGAGGTATTAAAGATGGACAATGATGTTATGATCAGTCAGAATGTTCTGAAAAACGATGAAAACTTCTGGGATACGATTCGTCCATATGCCTTGAGTGAAAAGGAAAAGCAAATTTATGGGATGGTAGACTCCATAAAAAATGTGTCTTTATACCAAAATGTTTATAATATAGTAACTATGGTATTGGGTGGGTACTATGATACTAAATATTTAGAACTGGGGCCTTATTATAAATTGTTGAGCTTTAATAAACAAGAAGGAGGGCGGTTACAGTTAGGACTCAGAACAACAACTGATTTCAGTAAAAAAGTCCGTTTGTTTGGTTATGGGGCATATGGAGTGAAAGATGAACGTTTGAAAGGAGGAGGAGGATTTGATTATTCATTCAGAGAGTTGCCTGTTTCTATGCTGACTGTTTCATTTAAACATGATGTTGTTCAGTTGGGGGCAGGTATTGATGCATTTACTGAAGGAAATATTTTGAGTTCAATTTTTTCCCGGGGGGATAATGACCGATTAAGTATGGTAAACCAACTGGATGTGAATTTCGAACAGGAATGGAGACAAGGAATTCGTAATACATTTGGAATACAGGTCAGAGATATTTTTTCATGTGATTTTGTTCCTTTTGTAAAGCCGGATGGACAAATTATGCCGTCAATACAATCTACAATATTGCGTTTGAATACTCGTTGGTCTAAAAACGAAATTATGATTCGTAAGCCTTTTGAAAAATATTCTTTGGGTTCGGATTATCCGGTTATCGGCGTGGATCTGGCAATGGGGATAAAAGGCATTTTTAGAAATGATTATGAGTTCTATCGGGTGGTAGCTTCAGTGAATTATGATTTACCTGTAGCTCCGGTAGGAATTTCAAAAATAGTATTGACTGGCGGTAAGATATTTGGTAAAATACCTTATCCTTTATTGAAACTTCATGAGGGGAATGGGACTTATTTTTATGCTCCTTGTGCATTTTCATGTATGAACTATTATGAGTTTGCTTCGGATGTGTGGTTGGCTTGTTTTTACGAACATCATTTTAAAGGATTCTTTTTGGGTAAAATTCCGTTAATGAAGAAGTTAAAGTGGCGAGAGGTATTTGTTTTCAAAGGTTTGGTTGGGACGTTGTCAGATAAAAATGATGGGAGTAAACTGGATAGTGAGGCTATACTTCTTTTTCCGGAAGGTATGGGGCCGGTGTCAAAACCTTATTTTGAAACAGGGATTGGGATAGAAAATATTTTCAGATTGTTGAGAGTGGATGCTATTTGGCGTTTAACTCATCGTGAAAAGCGTCCGGGACAAAATATCCAGAATTTTGCCCTGAATATTTCGGTTTATCTGAATTTTTAATGTAAAGGTTTTTCCGGAAAAAGTGACTGTTGTAAATTAGCATATTTGCACATTGTTACATTAACACATTATATTATCTTTGTCTGTTAAAAGCGAAAAGCATGATATTAAAAGCAGAACATTTAGTTAAAAAATATAAAAGCAGGACAGTTGTAAAAGATGTTTCCGTGCAGGTAGAACAAGGTGAGATAGTCGGTTTATTGGGGCCGAATGGGGCTGGTAAGACTACTTCTTTTTACATGATTGTGGGGTTAATTACTCCGAATGGCGGTCGGATATTTTTGGATGATTTGGAAATAACGAAAGAACCAGTATACCGTCGCGCACAGGAGGGGGTTGGATATCTGGCACAGGAAGCTTCAGTTTTTCGTAGACTTAGTGTAGAAGATAATATTCGAACCGTCTTGGAGATGACGAAAATGAGTAAAGAAGAACAGAAGTTCCGGTTAGAAGAAATGTTAGATGAATTCGGATTACAACACATCCGGAAAAGCTTGGGAATTCAGTTGTCTGGTGGTGAACGTCGCCGTACAGAAATAGCTCGTGCGCTTTCTATCCGTCCTAAATTTATTTTGTTGGATGAACCTTTTGCCGGTGTTGACCCTATTGCGGTGGAAGATATTCAGAATATAGTACAAAAACTAAAGGATAAAAATATCGGAATCTTAATAACCGACCATAATGTACAAGAAACTCTGTCTATTACAGACCGGGCTTATTTGCTTTATGATGGACGGATTCTACAAGCTGGAACTGCAGAACATTTGGCAGCCGACCCTGAAGTGAGACGGGTGTACCTTGGGAAAAATTTTGAATTGCGCCGGAAGAAATAAACGAAACGTATTATTTATTTGTGGAATGGTTAGGAAAAGAGAACAACTGTTGATAGGGTTATTCTTTATAAGCTAACTCTTAGTATTATGGGGGTAGTGAGATACTTAACTTCAAAAGTTAAACTTTTTTTATTCTCGTTTATTGTTTCATTACAATTTCTTTTCTACATTTGCGTCGGTTTTAGTTAGAAATGATGCGATAATAGCTCAGTTGGTAGAGCGTTGGCTTCCCAAGCCGAAGGTCGCGGGTTCGAGCCCCGTTTATCGCTCTTTTGAATCAGTCACTTGTAAAGGTGACTGATTTCTGTTTTTAGATGTTTTGGATACTTGTTTAATTCCGGTTTAAACAAAGTATCTGAATTTCAAAAAAGAAAAAGCCAGCTATTTTTATAGCTGGTTCTTTATTAGTCGGGGTGACAGGATTCGAACCTGCGACCCTCTGCTCCCAAAGCAGATGCGCTACCGGACTGCGCTACGCCCCGTCAAAATCGAATGCAAAGATAAGATTTGAAATGAAATTATCCAATTTTTTATTAGTTTTTTTATTTAAATTCTGGTTCTGTTTCGGGATATGTATATATGTTTTATTTTCAGTGTGTTATAAGTTTAAAATGTATGCTTTGGAGTATTTATGAGCATTATGTTTTTTATAAGAAGAGAGTATTTTGTTGATTTAGCGTAATAGTCCATTCTACCGATGAAGAAGAAGTTGAAAAGTTTTAACGTGTATGTATATTATTCAAAAGATACATAAATTATTGCATGTCAGTGTATTATTAATATTTTTTGTACTGTTTTTAACTAACATGAAAATATCTACAGCGTTTATATAGTAAATAATTTTAATAGAAGGTGTATTCGATTACCGACTATTTTAAATATTAATAATTAAAGATTTAGACCATGCAAACAAGTAAAAACATTCAAAACAATGAAGATTACCAAAACAAATTTAGTCAATCTTCTCATTCAGGTTCATCCGTAGGTAATGAAAACTATAAAGGCCAACAATTGAACCGGGAACATTCTGATACTGTTCAGGCTGGGGAGCATAATTACCAATCAGATGAAACGCAATACGGTAAAATTCGGGAAAGTGAATCCGGTATGGGGTCTGTTGAAAAACGGGGTGAAAATTTGCGAAATAAAATAAATGACGGAGTCCGTAATGCCGGAGAAAAAGTTAATGAATATACAGAACGTACTGAGAATAAGATAGGTGAGTGGGCTGATAAAGCAAAAAATAAAATGAGCGAATGGTCCGATAAAGCCAAAGACAAAGTAGATGATTTAATGGGTAAGAGCAATACTGAAAAGGCGGAAGAGAAGTATGAGCAAGCAGAGAAAAAGATGGACAAAGCCGAAAAAAAGATAGATAAGGCTCAAGAAAAATTTGCTAAAGGCTATGAGAATGATGGTTTGAGGAAAATGGAAAAAGCGGAGAAAAAAATGGATAAGGCGGAAGAAAAAATTAAAGATGCTCATGAAAAACTGAGTCAAGGGACTGATGCTTACACTTCTGCTGCTCATACCACTAATAATAGAGTGGAAGATTATAAAAAACAAGCAGGGAAAGGAAATCCTTTCGATAACAGGGATAATATACATCAAGGAAATATCCGTTAATCAGAGTTTCTGATGCCGGACTATATTTTTCTATTAAACAATAAAAAAATTAATCATGAAAGAAGAAAGTAAAAAAACGAAGACCAGAAGTACTGCTTCCAGAAGCAGCGAAACTTCTAAAAAACGCACTACCAGTAAAAGTAATGAAGGCAAGAGCGTACAAGCAAAATCTTCCAAATCAGGTCAAAGCAATAAGATGGAAAAATAAACCACAGAAGTTGCTTTTAAAGTTAGCTTGTATTATTATTTCAAAGAAGAAAGAGTCCGGTATTTTAATACTGGGCTTTTTTTTGCAAGTAGGAATATTTGAAACGATACATATAGCTCCGGGATAATTTTGGGGCAGTCATCTTCTTCGTTTTCCAATGGCAAAGAAGAAACGACAAGCCATATTGCAATATGGTTAGGAATTGGTAAATTTGCCAATGGAGGACGATACACGACACCCCGACCGATTATTACCGGAGGTGTAAAGAAAAACAGTTCACAGACGCCAAAGCTGTAAAACAAATCAGTCAACCGATATAAAACGTGTAAAACGAAACAGAGAACCGTTTGCAACGGTGTAAATCAGATTAGTTAATCGCCCTCAAATCTGTAAACTATTTTTAGGGATAGTCACTTTTGCTTTTTCGCAACCACACATCCGACTTTATCCATTGTAAAAACCAAGATAAAGTCCTTTGAATGGGCAAAATAATTGTCCTATTCGAAAATAACCGCTAACTTTGCCAAAAAATAAAGAAGCATGACAGAAAAACTCATTGGCCGCGAATATGAATGTGACGAACTCAAACGTTGTCTGGAATCAGACCGTTCGGAACTTTCATCGTGTATGGCCGCCGTCGTATAGGTAAGACATTCCTCATAGAGCAATATTTTGAAAAGCACTTTGACTTTTGGTTTGTCGGGGTACGTGGGTTGACGACCAAGAACCAGTTAAGAAGATTTGCCAAAGTCCTCAAAGGACATTCCGGTGTTTCAAGCTATCACTTTTCAGATTGGTTTGACGCTTTTGACGCATTACAGGATTATCTGGAGAGTCTGCCTGACGGCAAGAAGAAAGTCGTGTTTATAGATGAGATGCCCTGGATGGATTCAGGTCGTTCAAATTTTGTGGTAGCTTTAGAGAATTTTTGGAACGGATGGGCAATGAGCTGTGAAAACGTGGTAATGATTGCAACAGGATCCGCTACTTCTTGGATGAGGGACAAGCTGGTCGGCAACAAGGGAGGTCTCCATGCCCGTGTCACATGCCAGCTTCATCTTGCACCGTTTACGTTGCTTGAAACGGAGAAATATCTGGAAAGTCGGGAAATGTTTTGGGACAGGTATCAGATATTGCAATCTTATATGCTATTGGGCGGGGTACCTTATTATTATAGTATTTTGTCACCGGAGAAAAGCCTGATACAAAATATCGACATCCTTTGTTTCAAAAATGATGGCAAATTAAGGATAGAATTTGATGAGTTATATAACGCTTTGTTTGCAAATGCGGATTATTATATCGGTGTGGTCAAGGCGTTGAGTGCGCATAAGTCGGGATTGACATTTCAAGAAATCGCAAAAGCCATCAATTTGGAGGGTGGTAAACTGACCCGCGTGATTAAAAATCTGGAGCGTTGCGATTTTATAGAAAGATGGTCGCAATACGGTAACAAGAAGCGGCAGGCGATATTCCGCCTTACGGACTTCTATACTCTGTTTTATTATAAATTCATTGAACCGAATAATACCAAGGATGAACAATGGTGGAGCAACAATTTTGATTCACAAAGTGTCACGTCGTGGATGGGAATAAGCTTTGAACTGGTCTGTCTGCGGCATCATAATCAGATAAAGAAGGCACTGGGAATTGCCGGGGTTGGAACATCTGTTTCCACATGGCATTGCAAGCCTGATGAGAAAGAACAGATACCGGGGGCGCAAATAGACATGATTATTGAACGGGCAGACCGTATAATTCATTTATGTGAAATGAAATTCTCAGAAGGTGTTTACCATATATCCCAAGACTACGAGAAAAAACTCCGTGAAAGAATGGGACTGTTCAGATACCTGACCGCCAACAAAAAATCTTTGGTGCATACATTTATAACGACTTATGGTGTCGCCAATGGCAAGCACAAGAGCATCGTCCACAGCGAGGTGGCGATGGATGACCTTTTTAATTCCTGACGATTATAATGATTACAACAAGACTGCCTAACTTCGGTTGTTAGACAGCCTCATCTGAACTTTTGCAGTTATTTGTCAGAATATCACATAAGTCAAGTGCTATTTTGTGCGGTTTACCACATGGATGATTTTGCCTTCCTTATCAAGCAGATTCAGTCTGAGATTATTTTTGTCGGCAGTCAGGACTGAAAATCCGGGAGAATCGTTGCAGAACACAGTGCCGTCTATTTCTTTCGGAGTCCTTGTGAGAGAGCCGGATGTGTTGACTACATAGTCGATTTTTGAATCCGGACGTCGGATGTGCTGGTAATTATGGATATGACCGCATATATACATATCTACATTGTGCTTCCGCAGGATTGTATCCACTTTCTTCTGCATATCCGCACGTTCTGATTCCGACTTGTCGGTATAGGCGTATATGGGGTGATGACCGACCACCACAATCCAGTCTTCCGATGCCTCTCCCAGCGTTTTTTCAAGCCATTGCAACTGGGCTTCCGCATCCTGATTTGCCGCGTCGGGGTATGTATCGCTTTTTTTGCGATACTTGTCGATTAAGGGGGTGGTGTCAATGAATACAACTCCTACAGATGTTCCGCCGTCTTCAAACACTTTGAAATAATACCTTGCCGGCATTTTCCAACGGCGGGATATATCCGAATAGTCGATAACCGCCTGTGTGTTGCCGCGATATTCATGATTGCCACACACAGGATACCAGTTGACCATAAGCTCCGGATGGTCATAGATAAGCTCATAGTTGGTTATCCACAACGGGTCGGTCACGCTTTCCACACCTCCGTAGTGATGTGTGTCGCCAAGAGCAAGAATAGCATCGGGACCTGTTTCTTCTGCAATTCTGCCCATTGTTGCGGCAACGGGCTTCTGGTCATAGTACCCGTTGCGTCCGAGATCGGACACTACCATCAGATTTACATCGCCTTTGGCGATTTCACTTTGGGCTATGGCTCCCGTAGCTGAGATGAGAGCCAAAGCCGCGATAAATAATTTACGAATCATTGTCCTTATAATCTTAGAATGTTACTTTTACTCCACCGTTGAGTTTCACGCCGTAATACTCTTGCTGCATCGTGTAGTCCTTGCTGCCTTGATAATAGCGGAGCGGCTGGTTCAGAAGGTTATTGCAGTCGGTATATACGGTTATTTTCATTTTGCGACCGAATGTATAGCTGACGTTCAGGTCTAAATATTTCACGGCATCATAGTAACGGTCATAGAATGAACTTGCACCCATCTCGTCGATAAATGCCGAGGCGTAATTAAGAGAAGTTCTCGCCGAGAAGCCCCATTTATCGAAATAGAGCGACAGATTGGCGGTATGTTCGGGAGAACCGGGCAGGCTGAGACCTTTTTCGTTTTCACGACCCTCGAAATTGAAATCGGTAATGCGGGAACGGGTGTAGGTGTATGTCGCATACAGTCCGATACATTTCATCGCGGGTGTGATGAAACTGAAATCGCGCTGCCATACGGCCTCGACACCGAAAAGATTGGCATTGCCACCGTTTTTAGGCTGTGTGAACTTAGTCCATACAGTGCCCTGATATTCTTTGTTGTATGCCACTTCATCCACGATAAAGCCCTCTATTCTTTTATAGAAAATTCCTGCGGATACCAATCCGATTGACTTCCAGTAATATTCAGCGTTGAGGTCAATATTGTGCGAAGTGGTTGCCTCAAGACCGGGATTCCCAATCTTTATTTCATTGTCGCCGCGTTTGATATTCATACCCGGAACGAGAGCGGAATATTTTGGTCGGGATATGGACTGATTGTAGCCGGCTCTCAGCATGAAATCTTTGTTTATATCCCATTTCAAGAGTAATGAGGGAAGGTAATTTATATAATTTGAAGTCTCAGGCTCGGTCTTTGAAACACGGTTCGATTCATCATCGTAATTTCTGCCTATGTAGCGCAGGGATGTGTTCTCAATGCGCAGACCGCCCATAAAGTTAAGGTTGTCGGAAAGTCTGGAGTCTATGCGCACATAACCCGAAGTAACATTCTCTCTTGCATGGAAATTGCCTGCAAGCTCTTCTGCTATCTGCTCGCGTTCAAATAGATTTGAATCATCCAGATTGAGAGAGCCGAGATACTCCTTGTCGACAAATGTTCCGGTCTGATACTTAGACGAATGCATAAAACGGTCAGTGCTTTGGTCTGTCGTATGAGCAAACGAAACAGCGTTAAAAGCCTTCTTGTCAAGCGGAGTGTATTCGTAATAATCAATATCCTTGTCTTTTGTCTTGTTTACGAACTTGAACCCGAATTTAATCTTTGAGTGCTCGCTGAGTGATGCTTTGAAATTCAAAGCCGCCTTGAAGTCCTGTTCTACTATATCTTCCTGCTGCTGGGTAAGCTCTTTGAGCGAGAAATCATCATTCAGCGTCATGGAATATCCCTCATCGGGAGTGGCATATGGCTCTTCCGGATTGCTCAAATCGAAACTGAACCGCTGTGATTTCAGGCGATAGTCGATGTATCGTTCGTTCGGGCGTTCTTCGGTGGCACGAGCATATCCTAATTTCCAGTCCAAATCAAGCACCCTTATTTTGTTTTCACCCCCCAGTGTGAAGTCCATTGTCCTCTGACGTTCGAGACGGGCATTACGCTCATCTCCCGAACCGCCTTTTGTCTGGACTCGCACATCTGCCTTCCCTTCGGGAGTAATGTCTTTGAGGGTGGTCCTGTAACGGTTTTCCCAGTCGTTGCGGTTGTTGAAAATACCTTTGAACCAAATCTTGTTGAAGTCATTGAATTTCCAGTCGATCGACAAAGAGTAGCTCTGACGCTCGCGGGTGACATAATACTGCCTTATCTGATAGTCATTGACATAGATATTGCCGTTGTCATCTTTCTCCCAAATAAATTCCGTGTTGTAAGACCCGGCGGGAGCATGATTATAGGAGGCTGCAAGCATCACTCCGAAACGGTCGTCGAAAAAACGGTTTCCGAGAGTAAGACCGAAATTCATCTGCGCCTTGCGGCTTATCCAGTTGTAGCCAGTTCCCGCGACTGCTCCGACAGTGAATCTGTGCGGTGAATTTTTCGTGACAAGGTTGATGGAGCCGCCGATGGCATCACCGTCCTGATCCGGCATAAGTGTCTTGCTGACTTCTATTGAATGAATCATATCGGATGGAATCAGGTCGAGCTGCACGTTGCGTATGTCGCCCTCTGCCGACGGCAGTCTCGAACCGTTGATCGTTACCGAACTGAACTCCGCCGGAGTGCCGCGTACTTGACCGAAACGAGCCTCTCCCTGGTCATACTGCACATTTATGCCGCTTATACGCTTCAGCGCGTCCCCGATATTCGAGTCGGGGAACTTGCCGATCTGGTCGGCAGATACCACGTTAGTTATGTTGATGTTGTTTTTCTGGGCATTTATCGCTCTATGTTGCCCGGAGAAAACGCCCGTCACCACCACTTCGTTCAACTCCTGTGATGTAACCGACATTACAATGTCGTCGATAGTCGATTCTTCCGAAACCACTATCGTTTTGCTTACGGGAAGAAAACCGATGTAGGTGACTTTCAGATTATGATTTCCCGATGACAGATCGGCAAACGAGAAAAAGCCGTCGATGTCAGTGACTGTCGACTGTTTGTTGCTGTCGATGATAACCACTGTACCCGGTAAAGGATTCTTCTTATTGTCGAGTACGCGACCTTTTAATAGTCCGATTTTAAGACTGTCTGCTGCAAACATGGTCAGACTTGAAGCAAGCACGACCAAAAATGTTGACATTACTTTTTTCATTGTGATTGTTGTTTATTGTTTTTGATTCACGATGCAATATTCGGCAACTATTATTTCATGGGTTTATCAGATTTATTTAGATTTTATGAAATAAATCGGGCTATTAAACTTTTATTAAATTTTTGATCCATAGGGCTGTATTTACCCGATTATTAGTAATTTTGCAGTATGGAAGCAAAAAAGAAAATACTTGTGGTCGATGATGAGGAGGCTCTGTGTGACGGTCTCGGATTCAATCTTGAGGCGGAAGGCTATCAGGTGGATCTGGCATACAGCGCGGAGGAAGCACTTGCGCACAATCTTGCCGGTTATGACCTGATACTCCTTGACATCATGATGGGGGAAATATCCGGGATCCAACTGGCTCGCATTATGAAATCGAATCCGGCGACAGCCTCGGTTCCTATCATATTCTGCACAGCCAAAGACACGGAAGAGGACATGATTGCCGGGCTTGACCTCGGAGCCGATGACTACATAATGAAGCCTTATTCACTGAAAGCCGTTCTTGCGCGTGTTCGGACTGTACTTCGCCGGACAGCGGCTCCCGTCGCATCTTCAAAATCTCACTCAGACCTTGTTTCATATAAAGGTCTTGTCTTGTCTGCCAAAAACAGGACTTGTATGGTTGACGGGACAGATGTGAAAATGCCCAAAAAGGAGTTTGAGATTCTGCTGAAACTGATGTCCAACCGTGGGCAGGTTTTCACCCGAGCTGACTTTCTGAATGAGATATGGCCAGACGAAGTTGTGGTGCTTGACAGGGTTGTTGACGTAAACATAACCCGTATCCGTCAAAAAGTCGGCATATACGGCAAGAATATTGTAACCCGTTCAGGATACGGTTATGTATTCATTGAATAAACTCTCCTATCCGCAGCGGCTGTTCGTATGGCTTCTCGGATATTCCCTGCTGATGGTCGGTTGCTTTGTCGTTTTCCAATATCACAGGGAAAAAGAATTCAAAGCGGAGGAAATTGACAAACAGCTACAGCTTATCAACACCTATATTCTTAACGAACTGAGCGAGGGATACGACGTCCCGGATATAAAACTTGATGAGTTCAAGCCGTTTGACAATATTCGTGTAAGCGTAATATCCGACAAGGGACATATAATATACGACAACACTCTTGATTCCCTGCCGAAAACCAATCATCTTGACCGTCAGGAAATCCGGAATGCTGTGCTGAATGGATCCGGCTATGCTGTAAGACGGCATAGCGAGAGTACGGGCAACTATTATTTTTACTCAGCGAAAAAAAGCGATGAAGGCAATATTGTCCGTACCGCAGTACCGTATTCCGTATCGTTCAGCGGTTTGTTGCAGGCTGATTACGGTTTTTTGTGGATAATGGGAATTATCACATTGGTTATGTGCATTTTGGGCTATTTCGCAACCCGAAGGGTCGGTCTCCACATAATCAGGCTGAACAGATTTGCGGAGAACGTGGAAAACGGGGCGCAGATTTCCGATACCGAACCGTTCCCCCATGACGAGCTTGGCGAGATTTCAAACCACATAGTCCGTCTTTACGCCCGACTGCAACAGGCTGTTGCCGACAGGGACAGCGAACATCGTGCCGCCCTTCATGAACAACTTGAAAAAGAGCGTATCAAAAAACAGCTCACAAATAACATAAATCACGAGTTGAAAACTCCCGTCGCGTCGATACGGGTCAGCGTGGAGACGATGATAACACATAGGGATCTAAGTGAGGAAAAACAAATGTTGTTTCTGCAACGTTGCCTTACAAATACCGAGAGGCTTCAGCGACTTCTGACGGACGTTTCGCTCCTGACCCGCATGGATGACGGCAGTGCCTCCATCATAAAGGAACAGGTAAATCTCACTGATATCATAAACGATGTGGTTGAAGACCGACAGATAATTGCCGCGACAAAAGGTATGACAATCGAGAATTATATTTCCCGTAATATCGTCATGGACGGAAACCCGTCTTTGCTTGAGGCGGTTTTCAACAACCTTATCGACAACGCCATTGTTTACAGTGGCGGTACAAAGATAAAAATAGAATTAATCGGCATGGGTAGTGAAAAGGTGGTGATCGCATTGTCTGACAACGGATGCGGTGTGCTGTCCGAACATCTGCCAAGACTGTTTGAAAGGTTCTATCGTATCGACAAGGGGCGGTCACGTGCTGCGGGAGGTACAGGCCTCGGATTGTCGATTGTGAAAAATGCCGTAGTTCTGCATGGAGGTGAAATTACCGCCGAAAATCAGAATTCGGGCGGATTATTGTTCAAAATGACATTTTCAAGGAAATGACAATCATAGGGTTTGACTGCAAACGAAAATAGCCGGTTGCCAGTCAGCTTTAATAAAAGGTTAAGGATTTTGAAATAATCATGAAATGTTTCCTTAGTTACTTTGCGGCAGAATAAGTAATTAAGAAAACAATGGAAATACTGTTTCTTTGCGTAGTAATTTTTCTATTCCTGCTGGCGGTGTTTGATTTGTCGGTAGGCGTGAGTAATGATGCTGTCAACTTCCTCAACTCGGCAATCGGGTCTAAGGCGGCATCTTTCAAAAGAGTTCTGATTGTCGCTTCCATTGGTGTGTTTATCGGTGCGGCAATGAGCAACGGAATGATGGAGATTGCCCGGCACGGAATTTTCCGTCCCGAGCATTTTTCGTTCTATGACCTTATCTGCATCTTCATGGCGGTAATGGTCACCGACATCATCCTTCTTGACATTTTCAACTCGCTGGGTATGCCGACTTCGACAACCGTATCAATGGTGTTCGAGCTTTTGGGCGCGACATTCGTCGTGGCACTGATCAAAATGGCGGGAGGCATCGGCCTCGGTTTTGATAGCCTGCTTAACACGGAGAAAGCCTTGTCGGTGATTCTCGGTATATTCCTGTCGGTGGCGATTGCCTTTTTCTTCGGAACGGTGGTGCAGTTTTTATCCCGCATGATATTCTCCTTCAACTACCGGAGCAATCTGAAATGGAAGATAGGGATATTCGGAGGTATCTGCGCCACCGCGATTGTTTACTTTCTTTTAATCAAGGGGGCAAAGGATCTGTCGTTTATGACACCTGAGTTGAAGGTCTGGATAAAAAACAATACGGCGATAATCATACTGTCCTGTTTCGCGTTCTTTACCCTGCTGATGCAGTTGCTTCATATCTGCAAGGTCAACGTGCTGAAAGTGATTGTGCTGATGGGTACATTCTCATTGGCCGTGGCATTCGCCGGAAACGACCTTGTAAACTTCATCGGCGTCCCATTGAGCGGTCTGGCTTCATATCAGGACTTTATTGCCAACGGCGGAGGGGATGCCAAAAGTTTCCTTATGGATTCTCTCAACGGCCCGGCAAATACACCGATATATTTCCTCATTGGTGCCGGCGTCATAATGGTGGTGTCGCTTGCAACGTCAAAAAAAGCCCGGAATGTCACCAAGACTGAAATAGGCCTCGGAAGCCAGCAGGGGGGCGATGAGATGTTCGGCTCATCGCGCATTGCCCGTCGGTTGGTAAGATGGACATTATCTTTCCTTTCCTGGGTACGGCGAGTGACACCTGTGAAAGTGAGGTGTTGGTTTAACCGCCGTTTCAATGTCGATGAGACAATTATGGATCAGGGTGCGGCATTCGACCTCATACGCGGCTCTGTGAATCTGGTGCTTGCCGGCGCACTTATCGCTCTCGGCACCTCGCTGAAACTGCCGCTCTCAACTACCTTCGTCACATTTATGGTCGCCATGGGTACTTCTCTCGCCGACAGAGCATGGGGGCGTGAAAGTGCGGTGTTCCGCATCACCGGCGTGATTTCCGTAATCGGCGGCTGGTTCCTTACAGCGGGAGCCGCGTTTATCGGTGCCGGGTTGATAGTTGCTGCAATGCACTATGGCGGACAGTGGGTAATACTTCTGTTGGCGGCCCTGACCGTATTCATAATCATCAACAGCAACCGCAGGTTTAGAAAGAAAGCCGAGGAAGACAATGGCGACGCCTTGTTTCAGACCATCATATCCACTCAGGATAAAATTCGGACATGGCCGTTGCTTATGATGTATATAACCGAACAACAAGAGAAATTCATGACTTATGCCGAGGAAAAATACCGGGATATAACATCGGCCTTTATAACCGAAAACTCAGGAATTCTCAGCAAGACGGAATCAAGTCTTGCCCGTCAGAAGACTACGTTAAAAAACGCCCGCCGTAAGGAAACTTTGTGCCTCCGCCACCTGACCCGTGAGATGGCAATCGAAAAAAGCACATGGTTTTATCTGAGCAACAACTGTTGTATGGGCATACTGTATAACCTGCGGCGTATCAACGAGGTCTGCAAGGAGCATATCGACAACAATTTTCTCCCGTTGCCACCCCGCTATACCACCGAATACGAAATGATACGGACGCAAATCAGCACCCTATTCAATGACACTCTTGAACTTATGAGAAAGGGCGACACCGAAACGATAAGTACCCTTCGCCAACACTGCGACGAGATTAAAGATACGGTGTCAGACACCTACCATCGGGCGCACGACCAGCTCCGCGACGGAGACACCTCAACGATGACCGTTCTGTATGTCTATGTCAATATGCTTCAGGAAACACAGGAAATGGTGTCATCCATAAGGAAATATCTGCGTGCGTTTGCCAAACTGCGCGACTCGGAGTTCCGCACCCGCCCTGCCAAAATCACGATGCCGACCGCATGAAGTCTAAGGTAAAACAGATTGTTTCAAAGGTTATAAATTTAATATTTATATAATATTTCCGATATAACCATGAAATATGGATGCAGTTACTTTGCATCAAAGAAATTCCATAAGTCATGTACGTAATAGTTATCTTGATTATGGCTCTGGCGGGCATTGTTCTATTGCAAAGACATATCCGCAGATGCAGAATCAGGGAGCGGCTTCAACTTGTTCCGGATAGCTCTGTTGACAGGTCTTGCCTGATTATGATAATGCAATCATGCAGCCCGATTATCGACAAAGCATTGGAGTGTCTGTCGAGCAATGACAGTATCGCGGTTTGCAAGAACCATAGAATCGGGATGGAAACCCTTGACATAATCGGCAAAAAAGTCAGAGATTGTTCGGCAGACACAGACTATGCAATCGACAAGTCGGAGGTATATTACGAATATATGCTTGAAGCGACAGAAAAAATCGCTGAGACATCCCGCCATATCATAACCGCTCCTGATAACCATATCCCTATTTCTTATAAATGCGAGATGGAGACAATCCGAGGTGGTATTGTCCGGCTGTCTCAGTTTACGGACAACATACTCCGTAGTGATGGCGATACCGTAAAAATCAATAAAGATGCCGGCATGGAGAAGGATTTTATCGAACACAGTATCGCCGTACATTCCAAAGGAATGACCCATGAAGATTTTGATGAGGAAGCCCCGGCATATTCCTATCTTATGCTCCTGTATTATCTTCATTCTTTTGTCAGCTCCTTTTCACAGGCAATCAAAAACATTGAATTCAACAATAAACGAATGACAGCATGAGACGGATTTTAATTATGACGGCATTGTCCGTATTTGCATTGTCTGCCGCGGCTCAGGATAAAAATCCATTCATCCCGGAGACACACGGGACGATCCGTGCCAAATATGAGTATGAACCTCAGATCGACAAGGGACGATTCGAGATACGCAATGCGCGTCTGAGCGTGGAAGGCAAGGCAATTCCCATTGTAAAATACAAGACCGAGATAGACCTTTCGGATGAGGGAACTATAAAGATGCTTGACGCATACGTACGTCTGCAACCGAAGGATGCATTAAAATTCACATTCGGTCAGATGAGGGTGCCGTTCACCATCGACGCCCATCGCTCACCCCACCTCCAGTATTTCGCCAACCGCTCTTTCATCGCCAAACAGGTCGGTAATGTACGCGATGTCGGAGCTTCCGCTTCATGGACATTCAATGACCGTATGCCCGTTACACTTGAAGGCGGCATATTCAACGGCTCGGGACTGACAAACCAAAAAAATTTCTGGACCGACAACTATAATTTCTCGTTCAAAGCGCAGACAATGATTGCCGGGCAATTCAATATAACGCTCAGTTGCCAAAAAGCAAATGCCGGGGATGCGAATGTGATGATGTACGACGCAGGAGCCTACTGGCAAAATCAGAGATGGCACATCGAGACGGAATATCTCCGTAAACATTATGCCGACGGTTCTTTCACACCGGTAAATGCGGTTGACGCATTTGCCGCGTATCGGCTTCCGTTGAAAAAAGGGCTTACCGCAATATCATTTCTCGGAAGATATGACTATATGTCAGACCATAGCAAAGGCACGAAAGACGAATCCGGCAATTTTCAAATAGACGATCCCGAAAGACACAGACTGACCGGAGGTGTGACATTGAGTTTAGGAAAGAAATCATTGCAGGCCGATATCCGGCTCAACTATGAGCAATACTTTTATAACAAAGGGATAATCCCTTCCATTTCAGAACAGAATAAAATAGTCTTGGAATTTGTAGCCCATTTTTGATTTAGGTAGCACAAAGACAATACATTATCGATTCGTCATATTTTTTCTACTGAAATGTCAAGTTCTTTTTAATACCACACACATCTGCTATTTCTTTCAAATAGGCATTAAGTTTTTGATTGCTGATAATAGGAAGTACCTTTCCGTTCGGTAATTTACCTTTGTACTTTTCCAATATCATTTTAGGAATATCCAGCAAAGGAACATTCACATCTGTATTTGTTTTTTGGCGTTTCGTAATTATCCATAAATTACCGTCAAAGGACTTACGGATATTATCTTCCTTTAAGTTTGCAACATCCACATAAGCCAAACCACTGAAACAGGAAAGGATAAAAACATCACGCACCTGTTCCAACCGTTCGGAAACCATTTTCTTTTTGAGGATGATTTTTATTTCATCCTCTGTTAAATATCCCCTATCCACTTTTTCCAAACGTATTTTATAGTTGGCAAACGGGTCACCTATCAAGATGCCGTTATTGCGGGCTATCAGGATAATGCGTTTGAAGAACTGCATGAACTTGGCGGTCGTATTAAAGCCACATTTGCAGGTTGTACGCAAATATAACTCGAAGTCGGTAATGAACATCGGGGTTATTTCCTTTATAGAAATATCCGACAGATTATATTTGCTTTGGATGAACTCGGCAAGATGGCGGCGGGTCACTTCATATTTGCGATAAGTGGCAATCGTTTTGGATATGCCGACCAACTGTTTCACATCGTCATTGTGCTTTTGGAAAAGGTTAAGGATGGTATCGTGGTTTTCGCTATGCCCTAAAAATTCATTCTTCACCTTTTCGGCGGTAACATAATTGTCACGCCTTTGCAGTTCGTGATAGATGGTATTAAGGGATGCGTTTATATCATCCAGCAATCGGTTGATACGGGTAGCTTCCGCAGAACGTCCGACGGCTTTACCAGCCTTACCGTCCCAAAGTTTGGGTTGAACGTCCAGTTTGGAATTAAAACGGCTTGCCACACCATCAATCGTGATGCGGACAAAAATAGGGTAACTGCCATTGATTTTTTGCTTGTCCTTTTTCACAAAGAAAAGAACGGAAAATGTACTCTTCATAAACTCACTTTTTTAGGTTACAAAACTACGGTAATTAACTCAAAGTGAAGTTTATACAGGCTCGCCAAATAGCGACAGAAGTTCGCCAATTTCGGACTAAGTGTACCCCTTTTGGACTTTCAGTTGTCGGGGGTACGAGTTAGGTTACTAACTTTGTCTTTTAAGGGCTAAATGATGTCCGGTAGGGCAGACATAAGGGGATAAAAAAGTCCCACAAATCGTTGAATTTGTGGGACTTAGCTGTTCATTGTCCGGTTTTGTCCGGTTAGTTCAGCGGAGAGAGAGGGATTCGAACCCCCGGAAAGTTGCCCTTCAACGGTTTTCAAGACCGCCGCATTCGACCACTCTGCCATCTCTCCAATTACGATTGCAAAGATAGAGGTGTTTTTGAGAAAAACAAAAAAATAGGTGTTTTTTAATAAAAAAATCAGTGTTGTTAGTGGTTTATTTGTTCAAATGACTATTTGTTATTTTTGTGTTTTAACTGGTTTGATTCTTTGGGATAGAAGTGGTTGAGTATCAAGTATCCCATGATACCTGCGAAAACAGAACCACTGATGATTCCTAATTTTGCCTGGTTAAGTAGAACAGGACCTAATTCAGGAAGACTGGCATATGACAGATTGGCAATAAAAAGGGATACTGTAAATCCTATACCACCAAGCATGGAGATTCCCAGCAAGCTTTTGTTGTTCATGTGGTCGGGCATTTTCAGGAAACCACTTTTTACGGATAACCAGGTGAAGGAAAATATTCCGATTAGTTTACCGAAAATTAAAGAAATAAAAATAGTAAGGGTTACTCCTTTCAAATCTGTCAGGCTGATGTGTTCGAAGGAAATGCTGGCGTTGGCAAAAGCGAATAGGGGCATTACCACGTAGTTGACTAGCGGGTGTAAGTTGTCGTCCATGGATTGCAGAGGGCTGATTACTTTGTCGGAGACTGATTCAACATGTCGTAGAATAGATAATTCTGAGTTGCTGAGCATGTATTTGTTGGCAGCCAGGTCCGCAGTTTCAGGAAGTTTTTGAAGACTGTTCCGGATTTCTCCAACGTATTTGTAAATGTTTAGTTTTGGCCGGGCCGGTACGGTGAAAGCGACTATCACTCCTGCAATTGTTGGGTGAATACCTGAATGAAGAAAGAGGTACCATACAATGATGCCAAAAAATATGTAGTAGAGTTTGCTGTGAATACCGAGCTTGCCACCAAACCATAGGATAAAAATAAATAATGCGGCCCATAAGAGATATTCTAAAATCAGATTATTGCTGTAAAATGCTCCGATAACAATGATTCCTCCGATGTCATCTACGACAGCAAAGGCTGTAAGGAAAATTTTCAGACTGAGAGGAACTCTTTTGCCCAATAGGGATAATACACCGAGGGAAAAAGCGATATCTGTTGCCATGGGGATGGCTGCCCCTTTTGTTCCCGGTCCTTCCGGGCATATTATACTGAATATGATGATAGGAATGATCATTCCTCCTAATGCTGCAATGACTGGAAGAAGGGCTTTCCGGAGACTGGAGAGTTCACCTACTAATAGTTCCCGTTTGATTTCAAGTCCGACTGAGAAGAAAAAAATGGCCATTAATGCATCATTTATTAATGACATGATGGTCATGTTGGAACCTTCTATCTGGAATAGGTTTATATCTCCGAAGCGTAGTACAACTTCTTTTGCAAAAAAGGCATTATACATATCGCGGAGGGGAGAGTTGGCAATAATCATGGCAGCCAAGGCAACAAAGAGGAGAATGGCTCCTCCGTTGATTTTGGTTTTTATAAAATGTCTGATGGGTGATTTAAAAATATTTTTGTTCATAGGCAGGGGGTGAAGGATTTAAACCATTCGGCGAATTTTTTGATTCCATTTTCCAGAGAAGTGGTGGGAGTATAATTGTAATCTTCTTTGAGTTTTGTTGTATCTGCCCAAGTTTGATATACATCGCCGGGTTGCATACCAACGAATTCTTTCCGGGCTTTTTGGCCAATATTTTCTTCCAACAGGTTGATAAATTCCATGAGTTGAATGGGGGAGCCGTGGCCAATATTATAAATTACAGCAGGGACTCCCGGAGTGTCTTCGCGAACCAGTCCTGGTTTGTTTATGATTTTAACTATACCTTCTATTATGTCGTCGATGTAGGTGAAATCACGGGATAGTTTTCCGTTGTTAAATACTTTTATCGGAGTATTTTGACAAATGGAACTGGCAAATAGTATCGGTGCCATGTCTGGTCGTCCCCAGGGGCCATAAACTGTGAAAAAACGCAGACCTATGGTTTGAATCTGATAAAGCCAAGAGTAGGTATATGCCATCAACTCGTTTGATTTTTTGGTTGCCGCATAAATGCTGACTGGTTGGTCGACTCTGGCACTTTCTTTAAAAGGAACTTCCCGACTGTTTCCATATACAGAAGAGGAAGAAGCATATATCAGTTTTTTACAGTTGTGTTTTCGACAGAGTTCCAATAGAGTAAGAAATCCAGCTACGTTACTTTCCACATATGTTTCCGGATGGGTAAGGCTGTAACGTACTCCTGCCTGAGCTGCCAGATTGATGATACAATCGAAATGATTTTGTTTAAAAATACTTTCCAGCATGTTTTTGTCGCATAAATCTGTCTGGCAGAACCGGTAACCGGGGAAAAGTGCAGATGTGCATTCTTGTCCGTATCCGGAAGGCTGAATGCCACATTCTTTCAGACGGGCATGTTTTAGGTTGACGTTGTAGTAATGATTCAGAGAATCTATACCATAAACTTTGATTCCTTGGCTACAAAGGGCTTTTGTCAGATAAAAACCAATGAAACCGGCACTACCGGTAATTAATACTTGCATGAGTAGTTATAGGGTTTATAATGAATGTCAAAAATAGCAATATTGTATGAAATAAAAAAATAAGTCGCCGAAGTAAAACGGCGACTTGATCACTAACCCTAAACAGAAACAAACTATGAAATTGATTCTATACAAAGATAGTTTAATCTGTTTCTATGGCCTAATTAAATATTGTTAATAAGGCACAATTATTATGGCGGATTGAGTTTTATATTAAAAATGCTATTCTTCTATGGCTAATATTTCTGTTTTCAGAGGAACTGGGATAATCTGGTTTGCCAGCGTTTGGTCGTATGGTAATTGTATTTTGATGTAATTGTCTGTAAAACCGCAAATGTGTCGGCCTGTTTTGGTTTCTTCGAAAAGAACGGGGCGGGTTTGGCCTTCACATTGTTGATAGAATTTGTGTAATTTTTTGTTGGAAATATTAAGTAATTCTGTTACTCTGTGATGTTTTTCTTCTTGGGGAACAATAAAAGGAATTTCTAATGCTTTGGTTCCTTGGCGTTCTGAATAGGGAAATACATGTAGTTGTGAGATGTTGAGATTTTCGATGAAATCACGGGCTTCTTTGAAATAGTCTTCTGTTTCGCCTCTCATGCCGACGATTGTGTCAACTCCGATAAAGGCATCCGGGATAAGTGATTTTATGGTATTTATTTTTGTTGCAAAGGCTTCCCGGGTATATCGACGGTGCATTAGTTTGAGCATCTCATTGCTTCCCGATTGCAGCGGAATATGAAAATGAGGCATGAAGTGCCGGGAACCGGCAACAAATTCAATAATTTCATTTGTAAGCAGATTTGGTTCTATGGAAGAAATACGGTATCTTTTTATTTCGTCCATTTGGTCAAGTTGTCTGATTAGGGTTAGGAAATCTGTAGTCTGGCCTTTGCCGAAATCACCAGTATTGACTCCGGTCAGGATTACTTCTTTTATTCCTTTTGCCGCCACTTCCCGGATTGCTTTCAGTATTTGTGCCGTATCGGCACTTCGGCTGCGGCCTCTGGCATAAGGAATGGTGCAATAGGTACAGAAATAGTCACATCCGTCTTGTATTTTTAAGAAACAACGTGTCCGGTCGCCAAATGAGTAAGCAAGATCAAACTGGGATAGTTTGAAAATATCGCATGAATGAGGTTCTGATAGTGCTGTTGTTTCCAAATGTTTTAAATAATGTTCTACATTAAATTTCTCGCTGGCACCAAGTACTAAATCGACTCCTTCAATAGATTTGATTTCTTTGGCCCTTAGTTGTGCATAACAGCCAACGACAACAATATAAGCATCCGGATTGTGGTGAATGATTTTACGGATTAGCTGGCGTCCTTTTTTTTCTGCCATATCCGTTACGCTACAGGTATTTATAATAAAAATATCGGCTCCTTGTTTTTCGTCAACCGTTTGTGTTCCTGCGTTTTCCAGACTGTGTTTGATGGTTGATGTTTCAGAAAAATTGAGTTTACAGCCCAAAGTAATGTATGCTACTTTTTTTCCTGCAATATCCATATGTGTGCTACGATATTAGTGTATGATTATAACCGGAAGGTTTGATTAAATTTTGTATAATTGGATACAAAAATAGTGATTTGGCTTGTAATTTGCTATCTTTGTACATATAGTTTTATTGGAAGGTTATAGCTTTACCTTTTGTGTTAATTTTTACTTTTTATGCGTTATTACATTATTGCAGGAGAGGCATCCGGGGATTTACATGCTTCCAACTTAATCAAGGAGATAAAAAGAGAGGATGACGAGGCTGTGGTGCGGGGATGGGGAGGTGATCTGATGCGTGATGCCGGAGTTGAAATAGTTCGCCATTATAAGGATACGGCGATTATGGGATTTGTAACCGTGTTAAAAAATTTGCATAAAATTAAAGCCAATATACGGTTTTGTTGTGAAGATATTTTGGCCTGGAAGCCGGATGTTGTTATTTTGGTGGATTATGCAGGGTTTAATATGCGTATTGCGCGTTTTGCAAAGAACTATGGTATACGGGTATTTTATTATATTTCACCGAAATTATGGGCTTGGAATACGGGACGTGTGCGGAAGATTAAGCGTTATGTAGACCGGATGTATACCATTTTTCCTTTTGAAACAGCGTTTTATGAGAGATATAATTATGTTGTGCAATATGGGGGAAATCCTTTGGTTGATGCGATTGCGGGTCGTTCTCACTCTATGGAAACTTTTACAGAATTTATAACTGCTAAGAAATTGCCGGATAAACCTATTGTTGCTTTATTGGCTGGTAGCCGGAGGCAAGAATTGAAATACGTGTTACCGACAATGTTAAAAATGGTCGGTCATTTCCCGGATTATCAGTTTGTTATTGCAGGAGCACCTTCCATGACCGACACGGATTATGCTCCTTATGTGAAAGATGTACCAGTTCGGATTATATATGGAGATACCTATCGTTTGTTGAGTCAGGCTAGAGCAGCATTGGTTACTTCTGGTACGGCAACTTTGGAAACTGCTTTGTTAAGAATACCTCAGGTTGTATGCTATAACGGAGAAGGGGGACGTTTGAGTTATTATCTGTTTAAGACTTTTGTAAAAGTAAAATATATTTCTTTAGTCAATCTGATTTTTGGAGGGGAGGTTGTTAGAGAGTTGATGATGCAACATTTGACGGAACGGAATGTTTTGAATGAGTTGTCCAGAATTCTGTACAGTGAACGTGAGCGTGAAAAAATGTTACGTAATTATGATGAAATTATTTACCGTTTAGGGCCTTCGGGTGCATCCAAACATTTTGCTGAGATGATGGTCAATGATTTACGGAAAGATCTTGCTTTGTAGTGTTTTGAAGGATTATCTCTTCTATTTTCTGTGTATTAATAGATAAGCTTTACATTGTCAACCCAGAATTTAGCGTCTGGTGTTCCGATATAAGCTCCTCCGTGTCCGGAAGAAAAACGCAGGATGATGTGTGTGGGAGTAGTGCCAGGTTCTGCCCATCCGATTTCCTGAATAGGAACCATTTCGCCTTTACTGTTCAGGCTGTGTGGTATATTTTCTCCTTTTATAAGTCCCATATAAGGTTTAAAGTAATCTTTTCCTGTGATGTCTCCGTAGTGGACGGTTATGCGGTGATTATTTTGCCATTCTTTGATTTCTTTGTCATATCGTTCGTATGCAGTGCCGACTCTTTTGGCAAAGATATTTCCTTTTTCATCTTCCCAACGATATTGTAGTAGCAAACATGCTTCTGCATTGTTTTGTTCCGGGATATTCTGAATGCGGCTGAAACCGGTGGCTTTGATTTGTTGTCCTCCCGGATATACTTTATAATCAAATTGCAGTGCCCGAGGTTGTTTGGTAAAAGGAATATTGTTGTTGAGTTTACTTTGAGGATTTTTGGTATCCCGTACCGGTTCTATAATTTCGCCAAGAAAAATCGTGCCGGTTGCTAATACGGAGATGTTAATCAATCCCAATACTTTTACATGTTCCATTCGTGTTTCAAGTCGTGCGCAATAGCCTGTATCTCTTTTTTCCGGGAATACGGTTACGCTGGCTTTATAAATGCCACTAACCTTGGCCATAACGGTTGATGTGGCCCAGGGTGAAATGGTTGGTTTATAAGGAGTGTTGTTCCTGAGAGTATCTCCGGAAGTGATTTCATACAGGTATTTGGTATTTCCTCCAATTACAAAAGATTCGTCAACAACACGTACCATCCAGTGATCCATGTTTCCGAAAGTCACTTCTTCGGTGTTTTCTTCAGTTATTTGTGCCTGGGTATATAGTGATAGTCCTGTGCAAAGGATGAAATAAAGACATTTTGTCAGTTTCATAAAGTAAATTTTTGTAATCGGATGTTTGGGCAAAATTCAGCAAAAAAGATGCCATTTATAATTATATCAGAGAAAATTACAAAGCTTATTGGTCGTTAAATAAGGGCTATTGGTCGTTAAAAAGCGGGAATACATATAATTAAATTGTGAGAGAGTGAGACAGGGAATACATTTGTAACATAAAGAACTGTAAGGAAGAAGGAAAAATGAATTAAAATGGACCAGATATGATAAAATATGGAATGAAATGGATTGTGGTCGGAGTGATTTTGTTGTCTTTGCCGGCTGTATCACAGGAAAAACCTCAGGAATGGAGTCTGAAATCTTGTATAGATTATGCCCGTCAACAGAATATTCAAATCAGGAAAAGCCGTGTTGCTTTGGAGGAGAGCATTGAAAATACAAAGGAGGTCAGAGCGCAACGTCTTCCTTCGCTGTCTTTTTCTTCAACGCATAATTATATGAATCGTCCGAATCCGGGAAGTGGGGATAAGCATAGTTATACTGGGAGTTATGATTTGAATTCTTCGGTTACTTTGTTTCAGGGGGGAAAGCTGAAAAAGAATTTGCAGCAGATGGATTTACAGAGTCAAGTGCAGGAATTGGCGATTGAGGAGTCGGAAGATAATATAGAATTGGCTATTACCCAAGCTTTTTTGCAGTTGTTATACGTCAATGAAACGGTAAAGATTAATGAAAATATTGTAGAAGTATCTGAAAGTCAGTGTAGTCGTGGAAAAGAATTAATGGATGCCGGTTTATTATCACCAGTAGATTTTGCACAGTTGGAATCGCAATATACCTCAGATAAATATCAGTTGGTGGTGGCTCAGAGTTCTTTTGCAAATGCGCATTTAGAATTGAAACAATTGTTGGAGCTTGGTCTGAATGATTCGATGCAGTTGGTTATACCTGCATTATCTGAAGAGGATGTATTGGTGATGTTGCCTGCAAAAGAGGCTGTTTTTCTGACTTCTTTGAGTGTCCGTCCTGAGGTGAAATACAATCAATTGAATGTAAAAATAGCCGGAGTGGAAAAGGAAAAAGCCTGGGCAGGTTATTTGCCGAGTCTTCGGTTGTCCGCCGGGTTGGGAACAAGTCATGTTTCCGGTAATAGTTGGAGTAGTCAGGTGAAGCATAATTGGGGTGAAAATGTAGGGTTGACATTAAGTATACCTATTTTCAGTAATCGTTCAACCAAAACAGCTGTAAATTTGGCAAGGTTAAATATAGAAAATGCAGAGTTGAATTACGAGAGTGTACAAAAAAGTTTGTTGAAATCTGTAGAAAATGTGTATCAGGAAGCAATATCAGCTCAGGAACGTTATCGTGCGGCGCAGGAAAATCTGAAAGCTGTTGAATTATCTTTTCGTCTTACCCAGGAACAATTCTTTTTAGGAATGAAAAATACTTTGGAAATGTTGACGGAGAAAAATAATTTACAGTCTGCCCGTCTGGAATCTATTCAGGCAAAATATATGGCCATTTTGAATATACAATTGCTGAATTTTTATCAGGGAAAGGAAATGACGGTAGAGTAATCGGAAATTAAAATGTTGATATAATGAAAAACAGAAAGTTTATTACAATGGGTGGGCTTATTGTCGTTCTGGGCTTTTGGGCTTTGGGTTTCTATGGTTGCAATTCCACAACAAAGGTTGATTGGGAAGTGGATAAAGTTGCCCGCAATTCAATGTCAGATATGGTTTCAGCAACGGGAACTGTGGAACCTGTTACCAAGGTGGATGTCGGTACTCAGGTGTCGGGTATTATTGATAAAATTTATGTGGACTATAATAGTGTTGTAAAGAAAGGACAGCTAATCGCTGAGATGGACAAGGTGACTTTGCAGGCTGAACTGGAGTCGCAGGAAGCCCAATTGGCAAATGCCAAGGCGGAATACGATTATCAGCAAAAAAATTATGTCCGGAATAAATTGTTGTTTGAAAAAAAATTAATCAGTGATAGTGATTATGAGACTGCGGTTTATAATTATGAGAAAGCGAAAAGTACTTATGATAAATGTAAAGCAGACATTATAAAAGTAAGACGGAATCTGGGATATGCAGTAATTTCCAGTCCTATTGACGGAGTTGTTATTAGTCGGGAAGTAGAAGAAGGTCAGACTGTTGCTGCAGGTTTTGAGACTCCTACATTGTTTACAATAGCCCGGGATTTGACGGAAATGCAGGTTATTGCTGACGTTGATGAAGCGGATATAGGGCAGGTTGAAGAGGGGCAGCGGGTGACGTTTTCTGTAGATGCTTATCCTAATGATGTTTTTGAGGGGATTGTAACTCAGGTACGGTTGGAAGCTACAGTGGAGTCTAACGTAGTAACCTATGAAGTTGTCATCAGTGCACCTAATCCGGACTTGAAATTAAAACCGGGTCTGACTGCAACGGTGTCGATTTATACACTGGAGAAAAATAATGTATTGACGATATCTCCCAAAGCATTGAAGTTTGTTCCGGAGCGAGGTGTAGTGGAAGCGGCGGGTATGATATTAAAACCTGCAACAGTAGAAAATAGTGCTTTGCAAAAGACGGTGTGGGTGAAAGAAGGAAACATTCTGAAAGAAAAGGAGATAGAAATAGGTACCGCATTAATTTCCTGGGTTGAAGTAAAAAGTGGTTTAAAAGAAGGAGAGGAAGTTGTGACGGGAATGCAGATGGGGAAAAAGACAGCTGGTCCTCCCCGGTCCGGAGAGGCGGAGTCTAGTCCGTTTATGCCTAAACCACCGGGAGGTAATAGGAGAAAATGATTTGTCGATTCTTGTGAGACCGGAGCGGATAATTAGTAATTTGAATGAAATGAATGCTATTATAGAATTAAAAGATATTAAACGGGATTTCAGGGTAGGAAGTGAGACGGTGCATGCTTTGCGGGGAGTGTCGTTCACTATTCAGGCCGGGGAGTTTGTAACTATTATGGGGACGAGTGGGTCGGGAAAATCTACATTATTGAATCTTTTGGGGTGTCTGGATACTCCTACTTCCGGAGAGTATTGGCTGGACGGCTATTCTGTACGGCAGATGGGGAAGAACGAACGGGCTGCATTGCGTAATCATAAAATCGGTTTTGTTTTTCAGTCTTATAATCTGTTGCCTAAGACTACTTCTATTGAAAATGTAGAATTGCCATTGATGTACAATCCGGCAATATCGGCGCGTGCAAGAGAAAAAAAGGCAATAGAAGCCCTGAACTCTGTAGGGCTTCATGACCGGCTTTATCATAAATCCAATCAAATGTCCGGAGGACAGCAGCAAAGGGTTGCTATAGCCAGAGCTCTGGTGAATGATCCGGTTTTAATACTGGCAGATGAAGCGACAGGGAATCTGGATACCCGGACTTCTTTTGAGATTTTGGTTCTTTTTCAGGAATTGCATGCCCGTGGACGCACTATTGTGTTTGTGACTCATAATCCGGAATTGTCTGCTTACAGTAGCCGTACAATTGTGTTGAAAGATGGGCAGGTGGTTCAGGACACACCCAACAACCGGGTTGCTTCGGCTAAAGCCACTTTGGCTTCATTGCCAGAGAAAGAGGAATAAGGATGAAAGTACAGTTTCAGGAGGAATAGCAGGAAAAATTTTCTTTGGTTCAGTAACTTTACGAATATGAATTTTACAAATTTATTCAGGATAGCTGTAAGGGCTTTGGGGAATAATAAAATGAGGGGATTTCTGACTATGTTAGGAATTATCATCGGTGTGGCATCTGTTATAACAATGCTGGCTATCGGTCAGGGGTCTAAACGAAGTATCCGGTCTCAGATTGCTGAGATGGGGTCAAATATGATTATGATACATCCGGGTGCGGATATGCGTGGCGGGGTTCGCCAGGACCCTGCTGCCATGCAGAGTCTGAAATTAGAAGATTATGAAGCAATTGTGAATGAAACCCGTTATGTTTCTGCGTGTTCTCCTTCCGTAAGCAGTAGCGGGCAGGTGATTTTTGGTGCCAATAATTATCCGACTTCTATTTATGGGATAAGTCCTGATTATCTGGAAATCCGGAAATATTCTGTTGCGGAGGGGGATATGTTCGGGGAGCAGGATATCATCAGTTCTGCTAAAGTATGTGTAGTTGGAAAGACTATTGTAGATAACCTGTTTACCAATGGAGAGAATCCGGTAGGAAAGATTATACGTTTTGGGAAAATACCGTTCCGGATTGTAGGGATTTTGTCCTCCAAGGGATATAATACAATGGGAATGGATCAGGATGACCTTATTCTGGCACCTTATACCACGATTCAAAAGCGTGTACTGGCTATCACTCATTTACAAAGTATTTTTTGTTCTGCCCTCAGTGAAGAGCAGACGGAAAATGCAGAAGAGGAAATTTCCGGTATTTTACGGCGTAATCATAAGTTGCGGGTGACAGATGACGATGATTTTAATATCCGTTCGCAACAAGAGCTGAGTACTATGATGAATTCCACTTCAGATATGATGACGGTGCTATTGGCGTGTATTGCCGGAATTTCTTTGTTAGTAGGGGGAATAGGAATTATGAACATTATGTATGTTTCTGTGACTGAGCGGACCCGTGAAATTGGACTGCGTATGTCTATTGGTGCAAAAGGAAGGGATATTCTGGCACAATTTCTGATAGAGGCTATTCTTATCAGTGTAACAGGCGGATTGATTGGGGTTATTATTGGTATCGGAGCAGCTTGGATGGTGAAATTATTTGCAGGCTGGCCGGTGTATGTAGAATGGTATTCTGTTATTCTTTCTTTTGTGGTTTGTACTTTAACGGGGATATTTTTTGGCTGGTATCCGGCCCGGAAAGCTTCTGAAATGGATCCGATAGAAGCAATCCGGTATGAATAGGAGCGGAAAGGCGGTAAAATCATTCTGAGGATATTAATCATAGAGCATTTCTCTCAGAAATTGTTATCTTTGTGATATGAGGAAAAATAAAGTTTTGAAATATGTCATACAGGTTATAGGGTGGGGGATTGTATTTGGTTTCCCACTTTTTTTCACCTGGAAAGAGGTTGAGCCGATAAGCTGGTTAAGATATCTGGGGTATGTATTTGTGCCGGTTGCTTTTATGATTGTTTTTTATTGTAATTATTTTTTTCTGATTGACCGGTTGCTTTTTCGTCGTGGATTGGTTCAGTTTTTATTGGTAAATCTGGTACTTTTTGTAGTATTGAGTTTGTTATTGGATTGGTGGCACGGCTATTATGTCGTTAATATACAGGGAAATAAGTTTCATATAGGAGGTCCTCCGAAAATTGTATTCATTTTAAGAGATTGCATGACGATGGCTTTGACAGCAGCTTTAAGTGTTGCAATCCGTATGACGGAAAATTGGTATGTACTTGAGGATGAGAAAAAGGAGTTGGAAAAGGCGCGGGCAGAAGCAGAGTTGCAAAATCTGAAGAATCAACTCAATCCTCATTTTTTGTTTAACACCCTTAATAATATTTATTCTCTGATAGCCATTGCTCCTGAGCGGGCACAATATGCTGTACATGATTTGAGTCGGTTGCTAAGACATGTTTTGTACGAAGATAAACAGCAGTTTGTCTCTTTGGAGCAGGAACTTATTTTTATGAAAAGTTATATAGAGTTGATGGGATTGCGTTTGTCCGATAAAGTGGATTTACGTGTGGAGTTGCCTGACGACGGCAAGGGTGTATTGGTAGCTCCTTTGCTTTTTATTACTTTGATTGAAAATGCTTTTAAACATGGTATTAGTCTGACGGAGAAATCTTTTGTCCATATTTATTTTAAAGTGGAGGATAGCGGGAAAATGCATTGCCGGATAGAAAATAGCAACTATCCTAAAAAAGACAATGACCGGAGTGGTTCCGGGATTGGGTTGGAAAATTTGAGGAAACGGCTGGACTTACTCTATCCGGGAAAATATCGTTTGAATACTCAGTTGGAAGGAAAAACATATGTTGCAGAGCTTGTGTTGTGATTGAGAGCAAAGTATTTATATATAAGTTAAATATTTATGGAGCTGAATTGTCTGATTGTTGACGATGAACCATTGGCTTTGGATTTATTGGAAGCTTATGTGAAACGTACTTCTTTTCTGAATTTAAGAGGACGTTGTAATAGTGCTGTGGATGTATTTCAAAAGCTTGAGGAAGAGCGGGTAGATTTGATTTTTCTGGATATTCAGATGCCTGAACTGACTGGTCTGGAGTTATCCGGAATGATAGGGCAGGATGTCAGAATTATTTTTATAACTGCTTTTGAGCAGTATGCTTTGGATGGTTTTAAGGTAAATGCTTTGGATTATTTGTTGAAACCTGTCAGTTATCCGGAGTTTCTTAAAGCTGCAAATAAAGCTTTGCAGTGGTTTGAAATGAAATCTTTTGGCAAAACCAGCGTTAGGGGAGAAGAAGATAGTATATTTGTAAAATCCGATTATAAACTGTTAAAAATAGAGTTTCAAAAAATTTGTTTTATAGAAGGGTTAAAGGACTATGTGAAAATATTTCTGGAGGATGCTTCGTGTCCTGTTGTATCTTTGATTAGTATGAAATCTTTGGAAGAAACCTTGCCTTCTGCTTCCTTTATTCGGGTTCACCGTTCTTTTATTGTTAATTTAGATAAAGTTGCCGTTGTTGAACGTAACCGGATTGTTTTCGGGAAGACTTATATTCCGGTATCCGATTCTTACCGGGATAAATTTCTGGAATTTATTAATGGGAAGGTTATAAAATGATTTTTATTTTTCCGGCAGATTTGTCCATATAATGCCATATGTGCACTAAACAAGAAAAGGTTTGGCGGGGAAAGCTGTTTTTTGTACATTATTCTTTACCTTTGCGGCAAATTCAGAGGTGTATATGTCTCATTTACCAACTTTAATAACAGACCTGGCATTGATATTGGGAGCTGCCGGTTTGACAACACTTATTTTTAAACGATTGAAACAACCGTTGGTGTTAGGGTATATTGTGGCTGGTATTATTGCCGGTTCCCATATTACTTTGACGCCTTCTGTGATGGATACCGGAAATGTTCAGATTTGGGCAGATATCGGTGTTGTATTTTTGCTTTTTGCTTTAGGTCTGGAGTTTAGTTTTAAAAAACTGATGAAAGTTGGCGGAGCAGCCGTAATTGCAGCTATGACTATAATTTCGGGTATGGTAGTGTTGGGGTATATTACCGGCATTTTGATGGGATGGAAACAAATGGACAGTATTTTTCTGGGGGGGATGTTGGCAATGTCGTCCACTTCCATTATTTACAAAGCGTTTGAAGATCTTGGTTTAAGGACCCAACGTTTTACGGGATTAGTATTTGGCATATTGGTTATAGAGGATTTGGTGGCTATAGTGCTGATGGTTATGTTGTCTACGATGGCTGTGAGTAAAAATTTTGAAGGGGTGGAGATGGTATACAGTATTGGGAAGCTTTTGTTTTTTCTCTTGTTGTGGTTTTTGACAGGAATTTATATTATTCCCACTTTTTTCCGGCGCACCCGTTTATTAATGGGTGATGAAACATTATTGATTGTATCCCTCGGACTTTGTCTCTCTATGGTTGTTTTTGCTACTTATGTTGGTTTTTCGTCTGCTTTGGGGGCATTTGTAATGGGCTCAATTCTGGCAGAGACTATTGAAGCAGAGAAAATAGAGCGTCTGGTCAAGCCGGTGAAAGATCTTTTTGCTGCGATTTTTTTCGTTTCGGTTGGAATGATGGTTGATCCCGGAGTAATTGCAGAATATATATGGCCTGTGATTTTTATTACGCTGACAGTATTAATCGGACAGGCCACTTTCGGTACTTTGGGGGTGATTTTGGCGGGTCAGCCATTGAAAACTGCTTTACAGTCGGGATTTTGTCTGACTCAGGTGGGGGAATTTGCTTTTATTATAGCTGGTTTGGGTACGACCATGAAAGTGACCAGCAATTTTTTGTATCCGATAGTGGTTGCGGTTGCTGTGATTACCACTTTTCTGACTCCTTATATGATTCGGGCCGCAGGTCCTGTTTATCCTTATGTTGAAAAACATTTACCCCGTAAATGGAAGCGTTTTGTTGAGCATTATACTTCCGGTACACGAGTTGTAAACCATGAGAGTAACTGGAAAAGATTGCTGACTTCTTTGATTCGTGTTATTGTTATTTATTCTGTTATTGTCATAGCTATTCTGATTTTGTCGTTTCACACATTGGTGCCATTAATCCAGTTGTACATAACTGGTTTTTGGGGGTCTTTATTGTGTACAGTCATTATTTTGTTATTGATTTCTCCTTTTTTGAGGGCTATTGTAGCCAAGAAAAACCATTCTGCTGAGTTCCGGATTTTGTGGGAGGATGGTTATTTTAGCAGGGCATATTTGGTATCTTTGGTTTTATTCCGTTTTGTACTGGCTATTGTGTATGTGATGGTGGTGGTGATGACTTTGTTTAAGGCTTCGGTAGCATTATTGTTAGGCATTGCCTGTATTGTAGTAGCAGTGGTGTTTTATTCCCGGTATCTGAAGAAACAGTCTATACAAATTGAGCGTCATTTTTTACGAAATTTCAGGGTCCGGGAAGTGTATGCCCGGCAAGCTGGAATCCGGGTACCTCCTCGTTTTGCCGGACATTTGTTGTCACGTGATTTACATATGGCAGATTTTGTTATTCCCGGAGAATCTTTGTGGGTGGGATATACTTTGGCAGACTTGGCGTTGGGAAGTCGCTTTGGGGTGATGGTGGTGGCCATTTTCAGAGGCCAAAGCTGTATAAATATTCCCGGCGGAAAGGAACGTCTTTATCCGCAGGACCGGGTACAGGTCATTGGAAGTGATGAACAGTTGGAACGGTTTGGAGATAAGTTGCAGGAAATGACGTTGTCTCCTTCGGATTCTGACCTTACCCAAAGTGAAGTTTGCCTGAAACAATTTGTTTTGGATACTGAATCACCATTTAACGGAAAAAGTATCCGGGAATCCGGAATTCGGGAGAGATATAAGTGTGTGGTAGTGGGTATCGAGCGTGGAACAGCGTCTTTGCGAAATCCGGATGCAGCTACCGTTTTCCAGGCTGGCGATTTGGTTTGGGTAGTTGGAGAAGAGATGAATGTATATGAATTATTAAGATAATCACAAAGAGGAAACAAGGCGGTTTCTGTAGAGAAAGAAGATAGCAATAAGGGTGGCCATCAGATCGGCAAACGGAATAGCAAGCCAGATACCTGTAAGTCCCCATTGATGGGAAAAAAGTCCTAAAGCTGGTATTAAAAATATAAATTGCCGTGAAATATTCATTGTGATGGCTTTGGGAGCTTGGCGGATGGACTGAAAATAACTGGTAACGATTACTTGTAAACCTGTCAGGGGCATAGCAATGAAAGTAAGACGTAATCCTTGTGTGCTGATTTTCAATAGTTCGGCATCGTTTGTAAAAGCTTTTACTAACCAGGGAGCTCCGATTTCTCCTGCAAGAAAACCGGTACAGGCTAAATAACTTCCTATCTGTATGGCTGTTTTTAAGGTATATTTTACGAAGTGGGTATGTCCGGTCGCATAATTGTAATTTAGCAGAGGTTGCATCCCTTGGCAGGTCCCCATAAGAAGCATTGCTATCAGGATGGAATAGCAACTGATAATACCGTATGCGCCGATAGCGTAATCTCCTCCGTAGTTTACGAGATAACGGTTCATGATAATATTTACCATACCGGTGGTGATGTTCATAATAAAAGCAGCCATTCCTATTCCAATGATACTGAGTAATATCAGTAGCTGGGGTTTGAAACAGGTGAGACTTAATTTCAAAGGTGTTGATCTGGTAAAAAAATGAATGGCTATCAGGATAGAACTAACAGACATAGATAGAACAGTGGCAATGGCTGCTCCTTCGATTCCCATATTAAAACCAAATATGAATATGGGGTCCAAAATGATATTCCCAATGACTCCTGTCAGGGTAATTGTCATGGATTTCCGGGAAAAACCTGAAGTCCTTATGGCATTGGAAAATGTAAAATTCAGGTTAGTGAGCAGGCTTCCCGGTATTAGTATATTTAGATAATTACGGGCATAAGGAATGGTCTGTTCACTTCCGCCAAATGCGGATAAAATGTTGTCCAGGTAAGAAAATGAAAGGATAATAAGAATGCCAGAAAGAATCAGATTCAGAATAACAGCATTGCCTAATATTTTACAGGCAAGCCGGAGATTGCCCAGAGAAATTGCTGTTGGGATACGTATTGCTACTCCCACTCCGGTTAGTGTACCAACTGTTCCTAAAAGAGAAACATAGGGTAACGTCAAAGCTAATCCGCAGATTGCCAATGAGCCTGCACCCTGGCCAATAAATATCCGGTCGACAATATTATAGAGTGCTAATACTACCATATTAATCATTGCAGGATAAGTATAACTTTTTAAAAGTTTACGTATACCCTGATAGTCATTCATATGATTGGGCAAATCAGCTTTCACATTTTAGATTTAGCACTTGAATTTACAAAGGTAATAAATTTTCGTTTATGGGATTAAAAAAGAAAATTCTGTTTCTTTGGTGAATGACTGCTGTATTCATATTTATAAAAGGGAGAAAGGCAGGAATTTGTCTTTCATTGCGGGTTTTGTTATTTAAAATTTGTGAATGTAGTCAGAAAGATTAACTTTGCTAATTCCCTATGTGGTTGCCTTTTAAATATTTTGTACCTATAGGGAGTCCGAATTTATTTTTTGTAAAAGATGAAGAAGAGCATATTATTTATACTCCTGTTGTTGGGTATATGGGCATTGGGTTTGTCAAAAGAGAATTCTTTTTCTCAAAAAGTTATTCTTCAGTTATTAAAATTAGTACGGCAATATCCTCAGGAGAAAGTTTACCTGCAAACTGACCGGGATCATTATGAGGCGGGTGATAAAATATGGTTCAGAGCATTTCTGACTGATGCTTATACTCATATTCCTTCTGAATTGAGTCGTTTTGTTTACGTTGAGTTACGCGATAGGCAGGATAGTTTGTATTGCCGGTTAAAGATTCCTTTCCGGGATTCTGTTTTTTCGGGGTTTGTGCCTTTGTCTGATAAATTAGCTCAAGGGGATTATTTTTTGCGGGCATATTCTTACTGGATGCAGAATACCGGGGATGATTTTATTTTCCGAAAAAAAATCAGGGTTATCAATCCGCAATCATCTAAGGTGCAGGTTGCGATTACCTGGGAAAAGACTGATGAGGCTTATGTTGCTGACATTCGCTTCCATAATAGTCGGAATGAATCGTATGACAAAGTATGGGTTGATTATGTTTTGGGAGGAAAAACAAAGATTGTTCGTACTGATGACCGGGGGAGTTTCCGGATAAATCTGGATTCTCTTAATTTTGGCGAGAAAGTTTTGGTACGTTTTAAGGATGAGGAGCCTTTTAAATATGAGCAAACCATTTATCTGCCTGACCCCGGAAAAGATTTTATCGTATCCTTTCTGCCTGAAGGCGGAAATTTACTTGAGGGTTGTCAGCAAACAGTGGCTATGAAGGTAATTGGTCCAGACGGATTATCGCGTGAAGTGAGCGGTATGATTATGAACGATAAGAATGAACAAGTTGCTTATGTTCAGACGGTTCATAAAGGGATGGGTGCTTTTAATCTGACGGCAGAACCTGGGCGGCATTATTATGGTTTGTTTTCGATGGAAGGCGGTAAACAAAAACGATTTGATTTACCGGATGCCGTTGCGAGTGGAATCGGACTGAAGTTAGTGATAAATGCTGATATGGTTGGATATGTAGTTATGGCTACTGACAATTTTCCTGAAATAGAGAATCTTTATGTTTTGGTACACGCCAAAGGAGTGCCTGTCATGTGCTATCCTGTTCAAGCCGGGGTTAAAGGACGGTTGCGGGTGGAGGATTTGCCTGAAGGCATATTGCATTTTTTATTAATAGACGATAAAAATAATGTATATAGTGAACGGGTATGTCTGATATATAAAAAAGAACGTCCTGAAATTGTGGTTACAACGACGAAACCGGATTATTTTATTCGGGAACAGGTAGAGTTGGAAGTGCAAGTAATGGCTGATAGTCTGCATAGTAAACGGGGTTCCTTCTCTATAGCTGTGACGGATGACGCACAAGTGGAACAGGATTCCTTACAAGGACATATTTTATCTTATTTTTTACTGAGTTCTGATTTAAAAGGCTATATAGAGGACCCTGCCTTTTATTTTAAGAACCATAGGGTAACGACTATGCGTCTATTGGATTTATTGATGCTGACCCAGGGATGGAGTCGTTTTAAAATGCCGGATGTCTTGCAGGAACGTTACGATACATTGAATTATTACATGGAGCGCGGACAGGCCATTTCCGGTAAGGTAAAAAATTTCTGGGGTAAGGATGCTTCTGAAGCTAATCTGATTCTTTTGTCAAATACGGGACTGGTTCAGATTGTTCATGCGGATACTAACGGACGCTTTATGATAGACGGAATCGCTTTTCCGGATAGTACAAGATTTATGTTGCAGGGAAAAAGTAAACGTGGGCGGCGTAGTGTAGAGGTACAGGTAGACCAGGATCATTTTATGTCCCCTTCTGTCAGGATTCCGTTTGACCCTAACGAAATGGCAAGGGAGGATGACTTTTATAAGCGTTTTACCAAAGATTATTATTATGAAAACGGAGTCAAGGTATATATTTTAGATGAAGCAATCGTAAAGCGTAAGCCTGTGCGTAAAGTGTATTCTTTTTATGACCATGTGTCAGATTATGCTCTTGATTCGGCAAAATTGGCTTCTATGCATGACTGGGACATGAGGAGAGTATTGCAGGAATTGCCTGGAATAGAGGCCTATGGGGATTCTGTGCAGCGTTTCGGAAGAACCTTGTTGCTGGTAGTTAATGATTTCGAGACGGATTTTGAAGATGTTCTGCTGATGAAACCGGAAGATTTACTTAGCATTAATTATATTCGTCCGCCAATGTCTGTTAATTTTTGGGGTAATGCTGGTGAAAACGGAGTGATAGCCATTACCACTAATCCTAATTTTGTGCGGCGGGAAATACCGCGTCCTAATATGGTTAATTTTTCTTTATTGGGCTATCAGAAGAAAGCTGAATTTTATACACCCCGGTATGATGTAGATTCTATTCGGTTGGCATTGCAAGACACTCCGGACAAAAGACCGACTATTTACTGGAATCCCGGGGTCTGCACGGATAAAGAAGGGAAAGCTCGTTGTACTTTTACCACTTCCGATAGTTTTGGGCCTTATACAGTGATTATGGAGGGCATTCTGGAGGATGGGACCATATGCCGGGGAGAGAAAAAAATTAAACTAAAGTCATTATAATCTTCCGCTTTGCATCAGAACTATATGAAAAAAATGTTTACATTGCGCTCCCTTTCTTAATAAGGGGAGTTTAGGGGCAAAGATTGGCTGACTTGGGAAAATTTTGCCGTCTCCGCCCCTTTTCTCCTTTTTGGCTTTTGTTGCCGTTTCAAAAATATAGGATTGTTTCTAAAAAGTACCGGAAAAAATCTTCTTTTTTCTACCCTTGCCTGTCAATCAATGGTCTTATTTTATTTTCAGCCAATAGCCTCTTTTGGATTCTGTCTGGATGGTTATGTTTTCTACGTCATTAAATAGTTGTTTCAGCCGGGAAATCACTTTGGTCAATTGTGCATCCAGGTTCACCTGCGTATTTCCCCAGCCTATTTCGAGAAGGGTGTCCCTTTGCGTTAACCGGTTTACATTCCGGCACAATGCTTGTAAAACTTTTCCGTGTATGGGGGTTAAGACGATACATTCTCCTTGTTTGTTTAGTTCAAAATTAAACGGGTCAAAAGTGATATCCTGAGTCAAATGCTGGATTCTGCAAACTTCTGTTTCGTTGATTTGTTTTATCTGCCGGATCAGTGTTGCCGGACTATAGTCTTTAATGATGTAGCATTTAGCACCATGGTCAAGTCCTGTCTGTAAATCTTGTTCTTTTGTTAAAGAACTATACATTACGATAGGAGTATGCAGATCAATGCTTAGAATCAATTGAGCGACTTCCAGACCTGTAAGTTCCGGCATATCTACGTCCAGAATAACGAGGTCAGGATGGGTTTGCTGAAATTTTTTCCATGCTGTTCTGCCATCATTAGCTTCAATGACTTCCCAGCCCTCTTTTTCTATTTCCTGCTTAATTTCTATTCTTGCCAGCTCGTCATCTTCAGCACATAATATTCTCAATGGTCTCATATACAGGGAAATTTGATAGTGAATACCGTTCCTTGTTCCTGAATGCTCTTAATAGTGATGCTTCCTTTGTATGCGTCTGTTACTTTTTTGATAAAAGCCAGCCCCAGACCGAAACCGGTTTTACTATATGTGCGCTTGTCTTCAATGCGGTAGAATTGCCGGAATATCCGGTTGAATGCTTTAGAGGGAATGCCAATGCCATTGTCTTCGACCCGTAATATCCAGTTTCCGGCTTCTTTTTCGAAATATATCCGGACTTCCGGTTTGGGGTTTTTGTTGTATTTTATGCCATTATCTATAAGATTAGCTACAACACAACTGAAATAGACATTGTCCAGAAGCGGTTGGTTGATGTCTTCTCTGATTTGATAATCTATCCGGGCATGCTTTTTCAATAAACGGAACATACTGACGGTTGTTTCTAGTTCTTGCCGGATGTCAATAGGTGTTCTTTCTATTTTCAGCTCATCTTGCTTTAAGGCGAAAAGCATCATTTCCGTCACATCGGATATTTTCAGTAAACGGGCATGTATCAGTTCCAGAATTTTTTTATCACTTGGTTTTTCTTGGATGATCCAGTCATGAGTTATGTTGATGAGTGTTGCTAACGGTTTGCGCAGTTCGTGCTCTAAATGTGCGATTCCCATGGATTGTATTTTTGCCGTTTGCAATTTATTCTTGGTCATTTGCAATTGCCACAGCAGACATCCGGTGAAACTGCCTAAAAAAATGAATTCTAAAATCAAATGCCAAAATGTATCGTGGAAAAAAGGAGGTTTATGGAAAAGGGCAACGATTGTATGTTTATATTCATAGCCGACTTTTACAGGGTTGGTGCGGACAGTCCGGTGTGTTGACTGAGCATGGGTTTGAAGAATTGTTTCATCAATTTCATTTTTTAGATATAATACCGGAGTATCGGTGATTCCTTGACGGGACAGTTGTTGTTTGTAAATAGAGTCCAAACGTTGAAGATTTAATAATTGATTCTTATATAAATGGTCGTATAATACTTGTTGAAGCATAAAATGAAATTCAGTTGGAGAAGAAATATGAACGCTGGTATCTTTCCAGTGAAATATGTGATTGTCTAACATGCTGCAACTAAATGTATGTTGCGGATACATAAATTCAGCGTCTAAAAAGTCGTTGATGGACCTTTGTAATAGAGAAGAACTCTTTTCTTGGAATTCATGCAATTTGGTGTTTCTCATACTGTTTAGCCAGGAAACTTGGAGTAGCATAATAGCCGTTAATAAAAATATGGAAATTCCCCCTATGATTTTCATATTGTTTTGTTTTTAGCACGGATGGTAAAAATAGAAGATTTTCTTTAGGGGCAAAGATATATATCTTTTTATGTTTGCGACAGAAAATAAAACTGATTTTAACATTAGTTGAAATAACTATTGTGCAGCTAGGAGTGTTATGGTTAAATATAACCATATCTGAAACATCAGAATAGAACAATTTGTTTTTGTACTGATGCTTTGGCCCAAACAGAGTCCTCTAAAACGCCTGCTCAATGATTTATTTTAGGTATAATTTTTAGCATGAATTTAGCAATAAACTTATATACAAATATTTCAGAATCTGCTAAACTTTTTTTTATTAGGCATAATATTAGGAATAGGTGTCATATTTTTCAAAATCAAGTTTATTTTATTAAAAATGAGAATAACTTTGCAAAAATGAAAAAGAAGGTATGTGCGTACTTTTTTGAAACACTATTTTTTGTATGGAGGATAATAAGAAGTTAATTGAGGGGATAAATTGTAAAACCAAGAGAGCGTGGGAAGAGTTTTACAAAACCTATTATGTATCTTTGTGTAATCACGTATATCGTATCTTGTTGGATGAAGAGATTGCTACGGATATCGTACAAGAAATATTTTTAAAGATTTGGGATTCAAAGCTTGTTTTTGAGAATGAAAGAGCCTTAATCAGTTATTTGTATCGGGCGGGGACTAATAATTCATTAAAATATTTGCGGTCACAGAATACGGAGCAGGAGAGATTAAAAAGGTGGTATGATATTGAGCAGGAGATGACCGAGGATGATTTTTCAAGTGTTGTCAGAGAAGAGGTGTTGCGCAAACTGCTTCTTTTAATAGACCAATTACCGGCGGAGAGACGGAAAATCATATTGATGAGTATGGAAAATATGAGTGGGGAGGAGATTGCCCAAAAATTAGGGGTTACTATTCATACTGTAAAACAACAAAAATACAGAGCGTATAAATTTATAAAAGAGCAGTTGGGAGAGCATTGGATTATTGCCCTCTATTTTTTCTTATAATTTTTGTTTTTTTCTGTTATACTTTTTTTCTTTTTTGGATTCTATATACAAACAAGTTATATGGAGCGTAACAGATTTACAGTATTTGAAGTTGTAGAGGAAATTATCCGGAACTTTTTTAACGAAAATGATGAAGAAAAGAAAGAAGAGTTTCAGATGTTGCTCAATGAGCCTGCTTTGTTAAATAATGGGAAAGAATTAGCCGACCGCAAACAAGTGATTGCCTGGTTGAAAGAACCTGCCCGTTTTTCTTCTCAAAAAGCATATAATGAGTTTAAGGTATATGTGCGTGAGCAACGGCTTCAAATCTGGAGAAAACGGATGAGGTATGTTGCTGCTGTTTTGGTGTTGCCGTTTTTAGTAGGAGGAATTTATTATTGGCATACCATTCATTCCGGGGAAAAGGGTCAAGAAATTCAATTAATACATCCTATTGCTTTTAAAGCATCTATTGAGTTGAACGATGGAAAACAGGTGTATTTGGGGGTTGAAGAGGGGAAAATAACCTTGAGTGATCAAACGGAAATCGTTCGGAATCAAAAACAAGTTGTGTACAAGGCTTCTGATTTGTCGGATGTGCATGAAGTGATTTATCATGAACTTTGTGTTCCTAAAGGGGGAGAGTATGTATTGATTTTGTCGGATAGTACTAAAGTTTGGATTAATGCCGATTCAAAATTACGATATCCGGTTCAATTTTGCGGAAAAGAACGGGAAGTATTTTTACTTGAAGGCGAGGCTTATTTCGAGGTGTCCAAAAATCATGAAAAACCTTTTTTAGTACGTACTTCACATGGAACCGTGAAGGTATTGGGGACGGAATTTAATGTGCGAAGTTATGAAGGCGAGGAGTGTGTGATAACAACATTAGTCAACGGTTCCGTTCAGTTTAAAAGTGCTCAGGAGCCTGAATGCAATACTGTTTTATGTCCCGGTTATCAACTTATAGCTGGTGCTTCTGCAGAGGATTGGATTATTCAGCAGGTAAATCTGAAAGAGTATGTAAGCTGGAAAGAAGGATTGTACATATTCAATAATATGACATTAGAGGAGTTGATGAAAACGGTGGAGCGTAATTATGATGTAACCGTATTTTTCGCAAATGAAGCGTGTAAACTTTTGCGTTTTTCGGGAGATTTGAAAAAATATGATGATGTCCGGAATTTTTTGCGTTACATAGAGGTGGGTGGAGACGTCCGGTTTGTTGTTAAGAATCGTGAAATTACGATATATGAAAAGGGAGCCCTTGGCCCGGGTACTCCCTGTTTCGCTTGTGAATAATTACTTGGAATAATTAAACTTTCAAATTTATGAAAAAAAATAGAATTAACGGGCGTGATGTTCCCATTTGTATTTTAAAAAAAACATTTCTGGCTGCCGGATTAACTTTTTTATTTATAGTTCTTTTGAATGTAACCATTTGTAAAGCAGCTGTTTCATACGAATATAGAGTTTCTTTGCAGATGCAAAATGTGTCTTTGGAAAAAGTGATTTTGGAATTGCGCGAGCAAACAGGGATTCGTTTTTTTTACAGTATTGATAAAATTAAGTCTATAGAGAGAGTTTCTGTAGATGCCAAAAACGAGACCTTGAAGAATGTGTTAAGTTGTTTATTGTCAGGAACAGGACTTACTTATACTCTTTTAGATGAAGTGGTGGTGATTAAGGATGAAGGCGAGGTGATTGTTAAGGATTCATTACCCAAGACTCTCATTCAAGGAGTTGTGAAAGATAAGGATGGAGGTACTTTGCCGGGGGTATCGGTTACGGTTAAGGGAACTTCAGTCGGTGTGGCAACGGACGTTAAAGGTACGTTTACTTTACAAGTTCCTTCTTCAGATCGGGTTGTGCTGGTTTTTTCTTTTGTGGGTATGAAAGTGAAAGAAGTTCCTTATAAAGGAGAAAAGTCGTTGGAGGTTTTTTTGGAGGAGGAAATTCAGAACATTGACGAGGTAGTTGTTACTGGTTATCAAGTGATAGACAAGCGTAATCTGACGAGTGCTATTTCTACAGTAAAAGCAGAGGAACTGGATCGGATGGGAGCGTTGACGATTGACCAGATGTTGGAGGGGAAGGCTCCCGGGTTGATGATTATGAATATAAGCGCACAGCCTGGAGCGGCTACGAAGATGAGGGTGCGTGCCGGAGCTACTTTCACGGGTACCCGTGAGCCATTGTGGGTTATTGACGGTGTTATTTATGAAGATCCTGTTCCTTTGACTCCGGCAGAAATCAACAGTTTGGATAATGTGAATTTGATTGGTAATGCCATCACAGGTTTAAATCCTCAGGATATAGCCCAGATTGATATTTTGAAAGATGCTTCTGCCACGGCTATTTATGGTACCAGGGCGGCGAACGGGGTTATCGTCGTGACCACAAAACGTGGGAAGAGCGGTTCTTTGGCTCTCAATTATAGCGGTTCTGTCAGTGTGGTGAATCGTCCGCGTTATTCGGATCTTAATTTGATGAATTCCAGAGAGCGTATAGATGTTTCGAGAGAAATTGCCAAAAGGAATTTGTATTATCCTTCTCAAATTCATCAGTTTGTGGGGTATGAAGGGGTGTTGAAAAAATATTATTTCCGTGAGATTGATTATGCACAATTTCAAAAGGAGGTTGCAAGATTGGAAACGCTGAATGAGGATTGGTTCGGAGAGCTTTACCGGGTAGCTTTTACGCATGCGCATTCGGTTAATTTGTCCGGGGGTAATGAAAAGATGCGGGTTTATGCGGGTTTGAGTTATGATAATCAACGTGGAACGGAGCTCAATGTTGGGTTGTATCGTGTCAGTGGTCGTATTAACGGGGATTTTAATTTGAGAAAAAATGTGTTGATTTCTATTGGTTTGAGCGGGAGTTCTCAAAAAGCAAAATACAATCATTCGGCGTATTCGGCTTTTAATGAGGCATATAATATGAGCCGTGCCGTACCTGCACGCGATGAAAATGGTGATTTATATTATATTGACCGGATATCCATTCAGAATATGACGGGTGATTATCGTTATGTAAAGTACAATATCCTGAATGAGCTTGCTAATTCGGGGCGCACGGTGTATAACAGGGATTTTAATGTACGGGCTTCTGTTGACTGGGAAATTATCCGGGGATTGAAGATTCGGAGTCAATTTTCTTTTCGGAACACTACGAATTCTTCCGAGGAGTGGATTGGCGGGGACACATATTATATGTCAATGTGGCGTTCTATAGGTGATGATGCTAACGAAAAGAGTCAAAAAGGGACGGTTGTGCCTTTCGGGGGATTGTATTCCAGTGGTATGGTACTTTCGGATGCAACCTCCATTTCAACTCAGATTAATTATAATAAGTCTTTGGGAGAGCGGCATTTTTTTAATTTGAATATCGGTCAGGAAGCTTCATCTACTATTTACAAAGGAACGGAAGGTTGGATGGCTCCCGGTTATAATCATGAGCAGGGGAGATCGTTTATAAAGATTCCGACTTTTTTTATGCCGGATATTGATAAATTGGATTATCCTTATATGCTTCGCTGGTTGACAGCGGAAGGGATTGGTGGAACTAATGTTTATCCCAAAATTACGGATCGCGTGAAGAACGTGATGTCGATGTTCGCTATTTTTAATTATTCGTTTGAGAACAGGTATATTTTGAATTTTAATATTCGAAGTGACGGTTCTAACCAGTTCGGCCAATATGAGCGTTATAAATTCAGACCGGCATGGTCAACTTCCTTGCGTTGGAATTTGCATAGTGAACCTTTTATCCGGAATATGTCGATGGCGTTTATGGATGAGTTGGCTATCCGTTTGTCTTATGGTTTCCGGGGAAATCCGCCTTCGGCTTCGCCTTATCTGACGATTTTGAATTACGGGCAAAGTAATACTGATGTTGCTCCTGAGTATGTGTCCGAACTTGCCTCCTTTCCGAATGCTAATTTGAAATGGGAACGTACCAAAACGTTTAATGTCGGGTTGAATCACTCTTGGCTGGGCGGTCGTATTAGCGGGGCTTTGGATTACGGGTATTCGAAGAGCATTGATTTGTTGATAAGTCGTCCTGTTTCTTTGGTTAACGGAGCTCCTTCTCAGTTGTATAACGGAGGTTCGAAGGAAGACCATACTTTCGAGTTTAATATTATGACTCAAAATATTAAAACGAAGAATTTTCAATGGAATATGAATTTTAATATTACTCGTGTGAAGGAGAAAATTCTGGATGGTATTAACGAGGATGTAACTTTCACTACAGTAGAGAGTTTTTTGGATGGTACGATTCATATGAAGGGTTTCCCGATAGACGGTTTTTATTCTTATCGTTTCGGGGGATTGGATTCCAAAGGTTTGCCGACGTTTGAAGGAATGGTTGGAGATAAGAATCTTACGAACCGGGATGGTTATTGGGATACGCGGACGATATACGCTCAATTGCAAAAGGCTTTGGTGTATGAGGGGAGTCGGTTGCCTTTATTTTACGGAGGGTTCGGGACAGAATTTAAATATAAAAATTTGAGATTATCTGCAAGTTTCACCTATAAGATTGGTCAGAAGGTCCGTTTGTTGGAAATGTATGGTGGAAATCAAACGATGCCGTTGCCGGAGCAGAATATGTCGGGCGAGTTTAACAGGAGATGGCGTCAGCCTGGGGATGAGGCACACACAAATATTCCGGCTTTGTCTAATGAACTTCTGACTCCGTCACATACCTGGGAAGAAGAAGTGTCCCCTTATGTTCTTCCTTGGGGAAGGTCTTATTGGTGGGCTTATGACTTGAGTAATGTGCGAACGGCTAAGGGAGATTATATCCGGTGGCAGCTTTTGACACTGAATTATGATTTGCCTGACCGTCATTTGAAACGATTGGGTGTTTCTAATATGCGTTTTGGTTTTCAGGTTCAGAATCTCGGATACCTGACTTTTGATAAGAAGTTGAAAGGGAAAGACCCGGAGCAGGTAAGGTCTGTGGGAATGCCGGTGTTACCTTCTTATAATTTTAGCCTTGGTTTTAGTTTTTAATGTATTTATGTTGAAATTATGAAAACAATCAACCTGTATCTTTTTCTTTTGACAATTATATTGGCCGGATGTAACGGTTTTTTGGATGAGGCGTCACAAGACCAGATTCGACCGAATAAGGCCGAACATCTTGCTTCTCTTGTTTTGAATGAATGTACGTTGACTCATCCTTATTTTTATGGGGCAAGCCATATGACGGATGATATTTCCGAGAATATGCGCACTCCGACGAGCAGAAAAAGGAATTATAAAACTGTTTATACCTGGAAGAAAGAGATAGAACTTGACGATTACGGTGCTCAGATTGGGACGAATGTGGCTTGGGGAAATTTATATCGTTCGATTGCTATTTTGAATGACGTGTTGATTAGTTGTGAAGATATCAATGATAATGAGAGGGAATTGGCTTTTGTGAGGGGAGAGGCTTATTTTTTACGGGCTTTGGCATATTTTGATTTGGTGAATTTGTATGCCTTGCCTTATGAGCCGGAAAAGGTTAAGGGGCAATTGGGCGTTGCTATCCGTTTGGATCATGGGGTGGAACGGTTTTATACCCGGAATAGTCTGGAGGATTGTTACAATTTGATTGAGCGTGATTTGGCTTTAGGGAAGTCCGAGTTGGAGAAGTCCGGGTTAGAGAAGTCCTTGTGGCATCCGTCGGTGAATGCATGTAACTTGTTGATGTCGCGGGTGAAATTGTTTCGTCATGAATGGCAGGCTGCAGCAGATTATGCTGATTCGGTTACGACGAAAGTGGGAATGACTAAGATGTTGGATTCCATGAAGTTTGTAGAGCCGTCCAATAGTGAGATTATTTATTCTTTTATGTATGACCGGAAAGCTTTAAGTATTGAAAATATGGAGAATACCGGTTTCGTTGTCAGTGAGAACCTACTTTCTTGTTATGAGCAGGATAATGATATTCGTTTTCGGTGCTTTTTTGTTATGCGGGGTGATTCCCGGCAAAGGTATTATTATCCGAGAAAGTTTGAATCTGATTTCACTTCTCTTGGCGGGTTCAATATGCGGGTTGCCGAGGCATGGCTTAACAAGGCGGAGGCTTGTGTCCGGTTAGGGGATGTTAATGGTGCTAGTTTGGCAGTGAAGCGGGTGGTTGATTATCGGTACCGGCGTCCTGGAGATGTGACGATTCCTTTTAATCAGGATGAGCTTCTGCAATTTATATTCGATGAAAGAAGGAGGGAATTCTGTTTTGAAAGTTATTTCCGTTGGAATGATTTGAGAAGGATGGGTGAGGAATACAGGCCAGAGATTAAACACGTATTTACCTATGTTAATGACAATGAGATAAGGGAGGGACAGGAAAGTTACCGTTTACTGAAGAATGATCCCAATTACGTTTTGTCTATTCCTCTTGCGGAACGTGAGAATAATCCGTTGATTATTAATAATGACCGTATGGAGAAATTGCCTGAATAATCTTTTTGTTTTTAATTGAAAATTACTACGATGAATAGGACGAGTATTATTTTAGCTATTAGCATGTTATTGTTTTGTTGTATAGCTTGTGAAGACGAGGATGAGTTGTCGCCTTCGGGGTTGGATACAGACCGGGTGCAGGACTTGCTGGATTGGTCAAATCCCGTTGTCAAGAAGTATTACGGGGATTATGGTGTGGCCTTGATGACGGATTTTGATGAAAATCTGGATATAAAGTTTAATTTTTATGAGAGTTGGGCCAATAGTTTCTGGAAGAAAATGGAGATTGGGAAAATGGAGCGAAAATCAGAATGCGATTCGGCGATAACGGTGCTTGATACGGCAGTTTTTCGATATTTCAAAGATGAGCTGGAGTTTCAGGGTGAAGTGTATCATTCTGATTTTAAAAAGAAATATTTCCCCAATAAAATATTGATAACAAATAAGTTGATTGTAGGTAGCGATGTGAGTGGCCTGATTATGCAGACGGTAAACAGGCCGAGTAAGACGGGGGTTGGTTCTACTTTTTGCCAGAGTAATGACAATGCGATAGTAGTTAATCTGGAATCTGGAATGCTGAATATTTCGCCGGAGAAGTTTGAGCAAGTGACAAAAGCTATTTTATACGTGATGATTGTTTATGCTTTTGATAAGTATGATTTGTATAGTATGGTTCCTGATGCTTTTTACGAGTTCAGTAAGCCGTATTATGGCAAACGCATATATCAGCTTCAGGAAGAGGCCGGAGAAGAGAAATCGCATGCTGTTGCCCGAAGTGAGTGGGTTGAAACTTATCACATGATTGCAACGAGTGTGGCACCGACGGATAACATGAATGGTATGCTTGCCGAATCTTCTATTCCCGATGCAAGAAGAGATGTTTGTATTTGTATAGACCATTTGATAAATCCGGAAACAATAGATGGTGCCCGTGTAGAAACGGAGAATGCTCCTTTCGTTTACCAGTTGTCACCTCAATGTTCCATTAAGATGTGGTATATTGCTCAGACGCTGATAAAGTTGGGAATAGATGTAATGGCCATTTCCCCGGATCCTAATTTCAGGAAATTTATATCTACAAGAGGAGGATATCGATGATTTAACCAATAATTTGTTGTAAGCCATGATTAGGATGAAGAGTACCTATTTATTTTTCTGGTTGAGTTTTTTGTTAATAGCTTGTCAGGAGACTCCGGAGTTTCCCGACCCAAAGTTTGACTCGACGGATACGCGGATTTATGAGGTGAGACGCGACACGGCGGATTTTGTGAGTCTGGAGTGTTTTATTGATGTACCGAATGGTATTGACCGGATTGAAATTTTGGAGGGGCGTAGTTATGAGGTGCTGAAAGTGTTGGAAGAGTATAGGGGGATGAAGGAGTTGGAGTTCAATTATCAGGTAGATATCAGTGATGTTGTGCGCGATTCTTCACTGGCTTATATTGTTAAAGTTTATGATTTAAAATATCGAACGTATAATAAGGCTTTTATGGTGCGGGTAAAGAGGTTTTCCGCTCCGGAGATTATTTTAGAAGGAGGGGAAATAATTGCGACGGATGTAGATGCTTTTTCTATACGGGCGACTTTGATGACGGGAATGATTCCGATTCGCCAGGTGCGTCTTACGGTTGATGGTGAAAGGTTAGAGCTTCCGGCAGTGGAGGATGATGTGACCGAATATCAGTTGAATTATCGTTTGCCATTACGCCGTCAGAAAGAGTATTCCGTGCAGATTTTACTGGAAGATATGGATGGAAGGCGAACGACGAAAACCATAAAGATTTTTAAAGTTCGTGAAATGGAGAAACCAGTCAAGATTCTTTGTGGAGGCCGGATGTCGTATGAGGTTCTTTTGGAGTATGATGAGCAAAATCGCATAAGTTTGATTGATGTTTTGAACCATTATAAATTCCAGATTGTGTATGATGAAATCAAAGGAAAAGAAGTGATTCGGAGTATTTCTCAAAGTGGTTATGACCTGGAAAATCCGGATTATATCAGTTATGTTTTTAATTATGATACGGCGGGGATATTGCAAAACGTAACCGAGGCGTGGGGTTCGGCAATGACTTATCATATCGGTCAGTGTTTGTATGATAAAGAGAAGTTAAATGGATTTGTGGCTGGAGCTGTTGTTGTTACTCAGATAGCGTATGAGGATATAGCCGGAATTGGTGAGGTTATGTCAGAGGTTTGGGGGACTGCATTTGCGACGACACAGGAGAAAGATCGTATTCGGGCGACAGATTTTCAAACGATGAAGATTCCGACTTATTTGAAGCAATTGCCTTATTCTCTGTTTGTTCCTTTTAAGGTGGGAATTTTGTTCCAGGACGTTTTTTTGAGTCCGTATGTGTATTTGAAGATGGTGAAGTATTTGGATTCTTCTGTTGTTCTGAATAATTTTTCTTACAAGACGGATGAAGAAGGGCGTTTGTCCTCGCTGACTAGAACTTCTGTCGGTGCCGGAAGTGACGGTCGTGCTATTGTATATGATTATCAGTTTGTGTATAAAGACACTGTTTTGCCGGAGAATTAAGTTTAAAAAATAATAACTATGAAAGACAGGATTAGGTGTATAAAAATCTTTTTGTTGCTTTTATTCTTCGGATGGAGTGGAGTGACGATGGGCATACCGGCCAAGAGAGGGGTGTGTCATAAGGTATTGCCGGATGGTACGACTTTATCCATTCGTATGTACGGGGATGAACGATTTCATTACCTGACCACGCTTGATGGTTATGTGATTGCTCAAAAAGAAGATGGTTTTTATTATTACGTTGATTTTTCTTCTACTGGAGCGAGGGTGCTTAGTGATGTACGGGTTAATGACTATGGAAGGCGTGATGCCCTGGAGACTACTTTTTTGAGGAAACGTTCAAAGGGAATTCCTGCAAGTTTCAGGGCGCGTGCGAAGATGCAAAATGCGGAACGGGAACGAAAGGATATTCAGAAGGTTTTTGTTGCCAAGGGAAGCCCAAAAGCTTTGGTGGTGTTGGTTGAATTTGAGGATGTTAAATTTCAAACATCTTCTCCTCAACAAGCTTTTAATGATTTACTCAATCAGAAAGGATATAGTGCCAATGGAGGCATAGGGAGTGTGCGGGATTATTATCGGGATAACTCATACGGGCAGTTTGACCCCGAATTTGTAGTTGTTGGGCCTTACAATTTAGGCAAGCCGATGGCGTATTACGGAAAGAACGATGCATATGGTAATGATGTGCGCATGGAGGACTTTGTCAAGGATGCTTGCCAAAAAGTTGTGGATAACGGGGTTTCGTTAAAACAATTTGATACCGATGGAGACGGGATTTTAGATAATGTTTTTATCTATTATGCCGGTTATAATGAAGCGGAATTAGGACCGGATGAGTCGATTTGGCCTCATCGTGCTTCCATCGTCTTGTATCACCATACAGTGGACGGGATGATATTGGCCGATTATGCATGTACCTCAGAACTTCAGGGGAATTCAGGAAATCGGATGGCGGGTATTGGGACGTTCTGTCATGAATTCGGGCATGTTGTCGGTTTGATGGATGCTTATGATACGGATTATGATGAAAATGGAGAGGGGCCGGGTTTGTACGAACTTTCTTTGATGTCATCGGGAAATTATAATAATGGCGGATGTACCCCTCCGTGTCTTACTGCCGTGGAGCGTATGATGGCAGGATGGCTGGAGCCTGAGGAGTTGACCAGGGCTGGTAGTTACAATCTTGTCCCGATTAGTGAGAATAAGGCTTATTTTTATACAACGGATACAGATGGGGAGATTTTCATATTGGAATATCGTGACAAAAACGGGTGGGATGCATTTATTCAAGGAGCGGGATTATTGATATATCAGGTTGACCGTTCGGATAATTGGGTGAATGGCGTCAAGGCGAAAGAACGTTGGTTTCAGAATACAATTAATTGTATTAAAGCGCATCCATGCATGAGGATTATTCCGGCAAATGGTGTTGTTGAGGCATCTCTTAGCAGTCCGGGGATGTTTTATCCTGGTTCGTTGAGTAAGACGGAGGCTCAGCCGAAACCTTGGTCTGGCATTGAGTTAGGGAAAGGCTTGTCTAATATCAGTCAACGCGGGAATGAAATTTCATTTGACTTTTATTTAGCGGAATCAGTGGGGTTGACAGGTGTGGTTACGGATATGAAAGGAGAACTTCTGTCGGGGGTTCGCATTGTGTTGAAAGCAGTAGAAGAGGTTGTGAAGAGCACCGTTCCTTTTGTTGAATATGCAAGAAGTGCCCAGGGCGGAAATTTCGAGACGATTACAGATTCCCGTGGGAATTATACGATTAAGAATTTACCCGCGGGAAAATATGTGGTTGAAGCGGAAAAGGAGGGTTTTGCTCCTTTTAGCACGGTGAAGGACATGATATTGACCGATAGTCGTTTAGATATAGAACTCCAAACTCCTGCTGAGGAACGTGCGATGAAGTTATCTCAGAATAAAGATGAGGTGATTATCGGGTCCATACGTAATGCTTCGGGAGCAGGCCCGTTTTATGTCGTGCATCACTGGACGGCGGAGGAGTTAAAGGAATATGAGAATTGCAGTTTGAAGTGGGTGGATTTGGATGTATCGAAAGCTGCCGGTCTGGAACTTAAGGTTTGGTTTGATGATGCTTGTGTGTTGACAAAGTCGTTGGAGCATTTTGTTTACGGACGGTTAAACCGAATTTATCTGGAGGATGCTGCTGTTGTGATTCCGGCAGGTAAAACTTTAAAAGTGGGTGTGCGTGCCACAGGTGAAACTAATGAGATAGAGATTCCGATTACTTTGTCCCGTTCTCCTCAGGGAGGCATGTTGAGTATTAATGGGACATCGTGGGAAACGCAGGAGAAATGTATGATTTTGTCTGCCTGGTTGTTGGAATCGGTTTGGTCGACAGGGGTAGAATTGGACCAGAAAGAGGTGACTGTGGGAATTTTGGATACGGTGAGGTTAAGTGCAAAAGTTCTTCCGGAGAATGTTACCAATAATGCGGTGGTATGGAGCAGTTCTGATGAGCAGATTGTTAAAGTAACGGAGAAAGGGGAAGTTATCGGATTGACCGAGGGTGTGGCTACGGTTACGGCAACAGCAGCAGATGGGAAAAGCAAGATAACGTGTAGCGTGACTGTTGTGCAGGATTTTGTTCAATTGAAAGATTTTATGATTGGACAAAGGGAAGTGCGGTTGGTTTGGGAGGATAATAAAGAGATATTGAATTGGAAAGTTAGGTATAAACAGCAGAAAGATAATAATTTCCGTGTTCTTGAATCAGATACGACGTTTTGTATTATCAATCAGTTGATACCGGGAATGGCGTACGATGTGGAGCTTGTGGCTCAATCGGGGGATGTGGAGACCGGGGTGTTGGTGAGCAGGAGTTTTACTACGGAGAAGATTCAGGAAGAAGTTGCTTCTTTGGCTGGTATCCGGACGGATTGGTGTGAAGGAGATAGGTATTGGCCGGTTGTGACGAATATACAGAAGGATGTGCGGCGGGTTGTGTGGAAGTTGGATGGGAAAACTTTTGTTCCAACCCGGGATTTGATATTGCCTGCGGGAACGCATGTTCTGAGAGCGGAGGTAACAACGAATGACAGTGTGACTGAAATTCTGGTTCGTAAAATTAATGTTCAACCTAAAGCGAAGAAAGATGTTAAATAAAATTATATATCTGTTATTGTTATCGTGCTGTTTGTTTGGTTGTAAAGATGACGATATGGAAACACAGGCAACAGACCATGCGAAGCGTGAAAAGTTTTTGCAACAGACGGTAAGTGGCGTTTATGATGGCGATGTCCCTTTGTTGATGTTTGACGAGGTTAATCATCAAATGGCTTTTACTGCCGATCAGAAAGTGTGGAGAATTCAAACGGACAGTCAGGATAAATATGTTCACTGTGAATTGTCAGAAATACCGGTGGTAGGTGCGAAGGTGATGATGATTGTGAAAGCTAAAGGGGTGACTGGTGTGTCTGGCAGGGAACAGGAAGGATTAGTATTGAGAAAAGAGGATAATAAATGCTGGCTTTGGTCGGCTGATGCCGGGGTCGGTTATTTAATGCAAAATTAACGAATAATCTTTTAACTAAAATCTGAATGTTATGAAAAAAAATCTGATGTTAATGCTTGTATTAAGCGTTTGGACAATGTTATATTCTTGTAGTGAGAGTGACAAAGAATCTTCAGAAGTGTCTCTTACGGTGAGTCCGTCCAAAGTGGAATTCGGTGCTCAAGGAGGGAGCCGGGAGCTTGCCGTGGTTACGACGGCCGAAGCCTGGACGGCTTCTTCTGATGCGGAGTGGTGCAAGATTGAGCAGGCCGGAGAAAAACTGAAACTTACGGTAGAGGGGCACAACGAGGTGGAGTTACGGACAACTAAAGTAACGGTAAAGGCAGAGCGTGCTGTGGATCAAATTGTTGAAGTTCGTCAATCTGCCGCAGTTGCAGCTAATTTGGAGTTGTTGTGTGAAGGGAAATATTCCGGGGAATTGGAGTTCGCAGCCAAGCAAAAAGAAACCAAGACGGTAACGATTGAAACAAATCAGGCAGACGTGAAAATAGATACGGCGGAAACGGCTTCATGGTGTCATATTACACTTGCTGAAGACAATACTTCGTTAAGTGTTACGCTTGATTTAAATTCTGAGCCGGCCCGCGAAACGGTCTTTACGGTTATCGCAGGTACGGAATCGAATAAAGCCAAAGAATCCGTAAAGGTAAAACAAGCGGATGGTTCTGTCAAAATCGAGTTGTCAACTCAGGAAATACAGTTGAATTCTCTCGGATACAGAGACATTATAACTGTGACTGCTGAGCTTGACGGTGGAGAATTGAAGGCAGTGTCTGATGCAGACTGGTGTAAAGTTGAAGTTGCTAATGACCGTATTATTATCTCCGCTCCGGTGAATTTTGGTAGGGCTGAGCGGAATGCTGTTGTGTCGGTTTCTACCGAAGCAATGGCAAAGCCTGTTGAAGTAAAGGTGTTACAAACCGGAGAAGAGCTGAAAATGGGGAGTATATTAAGCTACAAGGGAAAAGAAGTGGGGATAGTGATTAGAAACGAAAATAATCAGGTTGATGTTTGGGCTTTGGAAGAAAAGGAAGGATTGGTATGGAGCACTGAGACTAAAAATATAGCTTCATATGTAGAATCGGCTGAAAGTGTGTATAACAAAATCAGGCAACAGGAAAATTGGAAAGAAAAATATCCTGTGTTTGCTTATTGTGCTGAAATGGATGAGAAAACTGGTATGGAGGGATGGTATATCCCGGAAGCTGATGTTTCAGGAATGTTTCCTAATCGTCTTAATGTTATATTGAATAAAAACTTAAGTGTATTTAACAAAGTCTTGGAAGCCTTGGGACAGATGCAGTATGATGATAATACCAACAAAATATATGCGAAATATTGGACTTGTTCGGAAGGTAGTCAGGATAGAGTTAATAATGTTTTTATTTGGCAGTATACCCCCTATACTTTTAATGGAGAGTTTAATAAAACTAGTACTGAATCCCGAAATAGTACTTTCCCAAGTATAATAACCCGTTGTGTTTGGTCATATAAATATTAATATTGGGAATTTTATGAAAGTGTGTTAAGAAGGGAACAGACTTTTAACACACTTTCGATTTTTCTTTTTCGACACAAGAATATAAAATGGTGTATGAGTAAAAATTATAATTCTTTTTCGAAAGTGGGAAGTTGCGGCATGTTTTTTCTTTTCTTTTTGATGTTCCCCGGTTTGGGAATATTGCGTGCCACGACACTTTCTGAAATAATTTATATAGGGTCGCAACAGGTTAAGGAGTCTTTGATTCAAGGTGTGGTTGTAGATAATAAGAATGTTCCTATTCCGGGTGTTACCGTTCGTGTGGATGGAACAATGTGGGGTACTGCAACCGATAATAAAGGTGAATTTAAGTTACGGTTACCGGAGGAAAGCGGGATTTTGATTTTTTCATTTGTAGGGTTCAAAGAGAAAAAAGTTGTTTATAAAGCGGGAGTGCCTCGAATGGTCGTAGTGCTTGAAGAAGATATTAAAAGTATAGATGAGGTCGTTGTTGTGGGATACGGAACAACCACCCGTCGTGAAGCGACCGGTGCGGTGTCCGTTGTTAAAGCCGAGGAGTTGGAAGGGATTCCAACTGCCAATATTGCGAATCTTTTGCAGGGGAGGGTTGCCGGAATGGATGTTACCAATATGTCAGGGGCTCCGGGAAGCGGAGGTACTGCTATCACCATCCGGGGGTATAACTCATTGGATGTAGAACAGGGGCGGCGTTTTTCCAATCCGTTGTGGGTTGTTGACGGTGTTCCGTTGAATTCTTTTACCTCTCCGGTTACGGGTACGAATTTACTGTCGGATTTAAATCCGGATATGATAGAGTCCATTCAAATTTTAAAGGATGCCTCTTCGGCTGCCATTTACGGTTCTCGTGCGGCTAACGGGGTTATCATTGTGACTACGAAAAAAGGAAACAAAAATCAGAAAGCTACTTTTTCAGTCAATGCATCCCAGACCTGGAGTATTTTGCCCCAATTGCCGACGGTAACTATCGGAAGAGCCGAGCGTACTTTCCGGTTGGAACAGATGAAAAAGTCAATGGTTGCTTATCAGGATCCTGAGACGGGGCGGTATAAGTATCCGACTTCCTGGAAAGAAGTATATGAAGTGGGAGGAGGGGCTACCTTGGACGGTTTCTGGGCTCCGCATAAGTATACAATCCCTAAAAAAGGGGAGATTTTTCAAGATAGTTTAAATGCTTTTTTTGCTCATGCGACTAATTTTTTCCCGATGTATTATCGCACGGGGAAAATAACGAATGCCAATATTCAGGCTTACGGAGGACAGGAGCGGATGACTTATGGCATCGGCCTGGGATATTATGATGAAAAAGGTATTTTGAAAGGTACCGGATATAATCGTATTGATTTGAATTCGCAGATGAATGTTACTCCCGTGGAGCGTTTCAATATAGATTTACGTTTTAATGCTTCTCTTGCGGGGCGTATGCGGGGAGTCAGGTCCGGACAATTGTCATCTGTGCAGAACGTGGAAACAGTGCCGGGAGACCCTTATAAGTTAAGTACTTTTTTGCCCGGAGAAGGCTCTGTCGTTTGGGATGAGATTATTAATCAATATCAAGGAATTCACGAACGGAATCGTTCTGTACGTTTGCGTTCTAATTTTAAGCTTGGTTTGGATTTGATTGAGGGATTGAATATTTCAACTTCGCTTGCCACGGATTATTCGATTGAAAGAAGAAATTATTTTCAGCCCGCTTCGTTGAATGTGGACGGCTGGTCGAAGAGTTTGGGTGAAACGGGGATTAATCTTATGGTGTTGAATGAGAACTTGATATCTTACCGTAAGACGATAGGGGAGAGTCATTCTATTTCTGCCATAGGAGGTTTTTCTTATCAATATGACCAGATAGAATACAACGGGGGATATGCTCAGAATTCTCCGAGCGATAAGATTCAGTATGCACCTGGTGGCCTGCCCGGTCTGACCGTTTTGGGAAGCGGTGATTTTCAGCAAACTGTGGCGTTGAAGAATTATATTTCGGATATGGAAGAGAAAACGTTGCTATCCTGGTTTGCCCGTTTGGAGTATAATTATCTGCGGAAGTATTTTTTATCGGCTTCGATACGCAGGGACGGTTCGTCAACTTTCGGAAAAAACAACAAATGGGGGACATTTCCGGCTATTGCAGCAGGTTGGACTTTTACGGAAGAGGGTTTCATGGAATCATTGAGAAATTGGTTTGATTTCGGTAAAATCCGGGCGAGTTGGGGTATGTCCGGTATGCATTTTTATCAGAATTATCTGGCATTGGGAATCATGGCGGTGGATAATTCTTCTTACCTCGGTAATCCGGTTATTACTCCGGTGTGGAATGACGGGTTGTATAATCAGGACCTTTCGTGGGAGAAAACATCTCAGTATGATTTCGGACTTGATTTGAATTTTTTGAATTATCGCCTTGGAGCCACGTTAGATTATTATTACCGATATACTGAAGATTTGTTGATGCCTGTGCCTTTGCCCGGGAATTATAATGGTTTTCAGAATCAATGGAGAAATACGGCCGCGATTTCGAATGAAGGTATTGAGTTGATGGTGGAGTACAAGTTTTTTGACCGTCCAGACCTTTTGTGGCGCATGTCAGTTAACGGAGCGAAGAATTGGAATCGTTTTGAGAAATCATACGACGGCCATGATTTGGATAACAAGATTATCGGTAAGCCTCTTAACCAGATACATGTGTTAAAAACAAACGGTTTTATTAATGAGCAGGCGGAAGTTCCTATCAGTTGGAAAACGGATGGCTCTAACGGGCCTATGAATGTGGGTCCGGGATATATGCAACCGGGAGATTATAAGATTGTGGATGCAAATGGTGACGGCCATATAAATAGTAATGATTATGTGTATATCGGAAGTGCTTTGCCTACAATTTCCGGAGGTATTGTTAATGAGTTTAAGTGGAAGGGATTTGATGTTAATATGTTATTAAGTTATCAATTGGGCAGATATATTCTATATCCGTTTGCCGTACAATCCCTTGCGTCCAATGAATTTAATGCTTTAATTTTTGATTTGGAAGAAACTACTTTTTGGGAAAAGCCTGGAGATAAAGCCGATTATGCCAGATTACAGCCGGGATATGTTGATAATCATGTGTATGATTATTTGTTGGATAGAAATGTTGCAAAAGTAAATTGGTTGAAATTGAAAACATTAACTGTCGGTTATACTCTTCCCTCGGAATGGACGAGACGTTGGTTTATTGAGCAGTTGAGATTTTTTGTCAGTGGGGAAAATTTGCTGACGTGGACAAATTATGTCGGCATGGACCCTGAGACTGTTGATATTACCACGGGGATAGACGGGGTTCTTACGGGCACAGGAATACAAGGCTCTTATCCTTTGGCCAGAAAGTTTACCATAGGTGTTACGCTTAAATTTTAGATAGGATGAGAAAATTAGGATATATTGTAGGTTTGGGTATTTTGTTCGGTTGTTTGGCCTGTAATGATATTTTGGATATGAATCCGGAAAATTCGGTCACTTTTTCGAACGCGATGCAAACGGAACGGGAGATTGAAGTCGGTTTGGGGACAATAGAGAAGAAAATCCGGGATTATTCGCAGGATAAACAGCGGATAAAACCTGCTCGTGCCGGACGTTTTGCTTCAAATATCTGGGGTAATAATGAACAGACTCTTGAGCAACCGTATACTTATGCCTTGTGTGATTGGAGCAATATTTATCAGATTATTGCTTCGGCCAATATTGTTTTGCCTTATATCGATGAGGTGAAAATGTCTGAGGAGAGAAGGAATTTTTACAAGGGGCAGGTTTATTTTTTCAAAGCATTTTGCTATTACGAATTGATTCGCAGGTGGGGGGATTGTCCTTATATCGGCACCCAGGTAAAGCTTGAGCCAATAGCCAAGTCTGCCTGGACGACGGTGGCGGATTCGGCGATATATATGGCGCAGATGGCAGCGGATTTGTTACCGGAGTTGTCGCAGGCGACGAGAAGTGACGGAGCAGGGATATCGTATAAGTCGACTCCTGTCAGGGGGGCTGCCAATACGTTGTTGGCACATCTTTGCGCATGGAAGGCGGGTTGTAAATATTTGGCTTCGCAGGATGGGAATAATTACGACGAAGATGAATTGTGGCAAAGGGCAGAGACGGCTTGTACCGAGGTTATTTGGTCGGAAGAGTATGAGTTGGCGTCGACCCCGGAAGAGGTTTGTACACAGGTGTTGGTTGACGGTGGAAAGGAAGCGATTTTCGTGAGTGTTTTCCGGAATTTTTGGAATGAGGTGGGTGGTGATCCTTTTAACGTATATGCCACGATTTATACGACCTATCCGGTAAAACCGATGGTCGGTCCTGGTGAAAGCCGAGGTTACGATGCGATTACTTACCGGGATGTACAGGCCATGTATGCAGGTAAGGACCAGCGACGTAATGCATATTTTTATAAGCCGGATTCCATGAATGTACAAGTGGTTGGAGCGGATGGTTCTCCTTTGTATAGGGATGCATTTTTGTATAAATGGAGAAAATGTGTTTTGGCAACATCGGGGAGTGATAAGGGCAAGTTTATAACGTTTGACCAAAATATGATTTGGTGGCGATTGGCGGATGTGGTTTTATTACGGGCAGAATGCAGGTGCCGTTTGGGTAATAAAAGGGGTGCGATTGATGATTTGAATACGGTTCGCCGGCGTGCGGGAGCTGCCGATTACAAGAATACGGAGTATGGCGGGGATTTGCAGCGTGCTATATTTAAAGAGAGGGAGAAAGAATTGCTTTTGGAGGGTGAACGCTATTTTGATATTATGCGTAATAATTATCGAAAACTTGATTTGAGGGGAAATTTTGTCACCTTGGATGATCAGGATTTTATTGACGGTGCGTTTTGGAATGCTGTCGGTGGGGCGGCTTTCGAGAGGAATACCTTGATGAGACAGAATACGTTTTGGTTGAAAAAGATGTAGAATTATAAATGTGTATGAAAATGATATTGAGATATATTGTAATATGTATGTGGTGTGTCTGTTGTTTTGCCTGTACGAAACAGGATGTTATAGATACGGGCATTTCCTCTCCTTATTACGAGGGTTCGGTTATGGATTTTCTTCGGGGCGACCGTTATAATTTTGGTATGACGGTTGAGATGATTGAGCGTGCCGGGCTTGTCGATTTGTTTGAGGGAATGGATGCGGATTGTCCGGAAATTACTTTTATGGCCTTTAAAACACATACGGTTTATCTTTATTTGTTACGCAATGATTTGGATAGTGTGCCCCAACTTAGTCCGGCATTTTGCAAAAACGTGGTTTTGCATCATGTGATTCGTGGAAAACATATAAAACAAGCGATGGGATACCGGAATCCGGAGGTTGATTTTACTGACGGGGAATTACCTGAAGAGATTGGGGGGAGTGTGTTTGAGACGTTGGATGGCGGGAAAGTATTGATTTATCGGGAGAAAACGGAATATGGGGGCATACCGGATATGGGACCCGAATATATGTATAGTTATTCTTTGACGGATAAGAAATATTGGCCTGTTGCAACTCCGGATATTCAGCCTGACAATGGGGTTATCCATGCTCTTACGGAGTACTATCGCTGGAATTATGAAATGGCGGAATGGCAGTAAGCAATATGAATGAATTGTAAAAATTAGATAGTATGAGAAAATTATTGGGAATAGTTCTGTTATTACTTGTCTATTGGGGATGTCAGGATATTACGGTAGGTTATCTGGATGTAGAAAATGCGGCATATAGTCCGGATTCTTTGGTTGTACGTATTCATTTGGACTCCACAGGGATTGACGCACAGCGTGTAAAAACGGGACAGCCTTGGATGAGTTATCAGATTGAAGGCGTGGAAGGTACGAAACAGATTTTTTTTAGCATCCGGAATGTAATCACTTTTGATGGTGATAAAGATAGTATGTTGAAATGGTTGTCTGTCCGGAATGATGGGACGTTTATGATACCGTTAGAACACCAGGTTGCTCCGGGGCGTTACCTTATTTCTCTTGATTTTGAAAATGAAGGTTATAAAAAATTCAAAGATGCAGTATTTACTATAATTGTAAAAGAATAAATATGAAATTGAAACAGATTATTACGTGTTTGATTATTGGAGCAGCCATTTCTATAATGGCTTTTCAGCAGAAGCCAGGATTTGTGATTGAAGGTTACGTTGATGAGCCCAAAGAGGGGACAATGTTGCTTATTACTCAGAATGCCAAAGATACTTTTGCGAAGGCTCCTATTGTGGATGGTCATTTTCGGCTAACAGGTTCCGTTGATTCCATTGTGGAGGCGGCTTTAATTCCTGAAGGCAGCAAGATGGGTGCTTTGCCTTTTTTCCTTGAAAACAGTGAAAATAAGTTTGAAGTTTATTATAATCGGACAAATAATGTTCTTGCTTGTCAGGTTACAGGAGGAGGCGTTCAAGATATTGCGGCTAAATTTTATAGCCTTTCGTTGGCTTTTAGAGTTAAGATGGATGCGGTTGCCAAGGATGTCTATAGGGCACAACAAGAGGGTACACCGGAAGATGTGGAGCGTGCCGCCCGTCGTTACGGACAATTGAAAATTCAGGCGCGTCGTGGTGAAGATTCTCTGTTGAATGTGTATAAAGATTCTTATATCGCTGCTTATTTGTTATTTACCAGAAGCAGGCAGGATATTGATTTGTTGAGAGAGGAGAGCCGCATGTTGGGACCGAATGCATGGAATACGACTTATGGCAGATATATTAAGTCAATGTTGACGCAAGCTGAGAAATTGAAAACCGGGGAGACCGCACCTGATTTTTTTGCATACAAGTCTGACGGAGAATCGGTGTCTTTGTATGATATCAAGGGTAAGGTGAAGTTGTTGTATTTCTGGGCTTCCTGGAATGGGAATTGTCAGAAAGAAGATTCGAAATTATTAAAGCTTTACGAGAAATTTCATGATAAGGGCTTGGAGATTGTAGGTTTTTCTGTGGATTCGAATGAGAAGAAATGGGCGGAGGCTTTAGAACGGGAACGATTTCCCTGGATTCAATTGATTGACAGAAAGAATCAAGGGAAAGCCGCAGATTTGTATGTTGTTACGTCTGTGCCGAATATATGGGTACTGGATGGGGATAATAAAATTATAGGACGGAATTTGCAAGATGAGGTTCTTTGGTCGGAATTGGAAAAAAGGTTAGGGAAATAGTGCTTTGAGCAGAGAAAAGTTCCCCAAAGGATATTGGAATAGATGTCCTTTGGGGAACTTGTTTATAGGAAATACCATTTCCCGGATTGTGTCTTTGGGGTCGGGATAAAAAAGGTACTGAACTCAATTTTATTTGATGCGTGTAAAAAAACGACGCCATTGGAATTTTTTAGTATCCGGATTTTTGGAGGTCAGGACCATAGCTACTTTTCCTACAATAAATTCTTCCGGAATCAGTCCGATGTAACGGGAATCCTGTGAATTCCACATCCGGTCGCCTCCCATGAAATACCAGTTTTTCCGGAAAGTATATTGTTCTATCAGGCTATCCTGACAATAAACTTTCCCTTCGGATTCCCGGATATTGAGACCACTTTCGTATTCAATCATTTTTTTATACAGCCGGCAAGCCAGAGTGTCCAGCAAGATTTTATCTCCTTGCCGGGGAATATAGAGAGGCCCCATGTTCACGATCGTCCAATTGAGCCGTGGGTCAAAGGGGATTGTATGGTAAATGCCCTGTGGAAATTCTCCTTCATAATCGGCGATTCTCTGTTGTTCTTCCAGATTCCCGAATCCTCTTTTGCCATTGATTTCGTAATAAGCCTCCCGGATTTGTAGTGTATCCCCAGGAATACCGATGCAGCGTTTTACATAAAAACGGGATAAGTGCATGTTGATTTTATTCCATCCTTTGCTATACGGAAAATTAAAAACCAGAACATCGCCGTGGCGAATGGGAGCATAGCCTTTTACGCGCCATATCGGAGGGTGTGAACCGTCTTTTAAGAAGTCAAAATTTTCATACATCCTTGCCCCGAAGCTCAATTTATTCACCATGATGAAATCTCCCGGTTCGATGGCAGGTGACATGGAGTCGCTGGGAATGGAGTAAAAATCCACCACAAACAGCCGGAGTGCAAGGGCTATCAATAAAGCGATAACGATGGCTGCAGTGTATTGTAAAATGGTTTTAATGGCTTTTTTGATTGTTCTTTTACATATCACTTTCATGGTTTTTCGTTATCTGTTCCGTTTTTATTGTCTGTCTTTTTTGTTTCGGCCCAACATAACCAGAATTTATTCTCTGGGAACAGATTCTTTTTTAGTTTGAATTTTATCCAGCAGGGGAACCGTGAGTTGCCATAGTACAATACCGACGGTTACGGAGATATTTAATGAGTGTTTGGTTCCGAATTGAGGTATTTCAATGCAACCGTCGGATGCGTTGATGACTTCTTGTTGTACTCCTTTTACTTCATTTCCAAAAATAAGCGCGTATTTTTGATTCAAACTGATGCTGAAGTTTTCCAAAGAAGTGGTATTTTCTGCTTGTTCAATTGAAAAAATCCGGTAGCCTTCATTTTTCAGTTGTTTAATAACCGACAGTGTGTCTTTGTCGTACTCCCAGCTTACGGCATCTTCGGCACCGAGGGCGGTTTTATGTACTTCGCGGTTTTCCGGTGTGGATGTAATACCACAGAGGTATATTTTCTCAATCCGGAAGGCATCTGAAGTCCGGAATACGGAACCTACATTATTTTGACTGCGGATGTTGTCCAGAATGATGACAACCGGAATTTTATCGGCTTGTTTGAATTCTTCGGTATTAAGCCGGTTTAATTCTTCGTTTTGCAATTTACGATACATATCGGATTCACATTTAAATAATTTCTCCTTTTAATGTGGCAGATGTGCAGTCTGTAACTTTGATGCGGACTAATGAACCGACCGGAATTTTTTGAGCCGGGAAAACAATCACTTTATTCTGGCTACTGCGTCCGAACATTTCATCCGGGCTTTTTCTGGAAACTCCTTCTACCAAAACTTCAAATATTTTGCCAATATCTCTGCGGTTACTTTCCAGAGACCAGCGGGTTTGCAGGTCTATGAGTTCTTGTAGCCGGCGGCCTTTGGTGTCTTCGTCTACATTGTCCGGAAGACTTTTAGAAGCTTTTGTGCCCGGACGTTCTGAGTATTTGAACATATAGGCGAGATCAAATCCTACTTCCTGCATTAATTGCAGTGTTTGTTGATAGTCTTCTTCGCTTTCATTATGGAAACCTACAAAGACGTCCGTGGATATGCCGCAATCGGGAATAATCCGGCGGATTGCGGCAATTCGGTCCAGATACCATTCCCGGGTGTATTTCCGGTTCATGTTTTTTAAGACAGAATTGCTTCCTGATTGTACCGGTAAATGGATAGCGCGGCAGATATTCGGCCAACGGGCAATAGTTTCCAGTGTTTCGTCGCTCATGTCTTTTGGATGGGAAGTTGCAAAACGAATCCGCATGCCAGGTACTGTGCGGGCTACCGCTTCCAGCAGGCCGGGGAAATTTACGGTGGTTTGTTCGTCTTTGTAGAGATAGGAATTAACGTTTTGTCCTAATAATGTGACTTCTTTGTATCCCCGGCGTTGGAGGTCAAGGACTTCGCTGATAATGCTGTGAGGACTGCGGCTTCGTTCCCGTCCCCGGGTATAAGGAACAATACAGTAAGTGCAAAAATTATTACATCCTCTCATGATAGATACAAAACCGGAAATTGCGGTCTCATTAATCCGGGAGGGACAAATATCTTCGTAAGTTTCTGTGACAGACAATTCGATGTTGATGGCTTTTTCTCCTTTTTCGGCCTTGTCAATTAACAATGGAAGGTCCATATAGGCATCCGGGCCGACAACAATATTTACATTCTTTTCTTCCTCAAAAAGTTTTTCTCCCAGTCGTTCTGCCATGCATCCCATAATGCCCACCAGTAAATGCGGATTGTGTTTCCGGATTTCTGTGAATCCCTGGATTCTTCCCCGTACCCGTTGTTCTGCATTTTCACGGACAGAGCAAGTATTAACCAGGATTACATCTGCCTCATTTTTATCTTGTGTATGTATAAGGCCTTTGGAGGTCAAAATGGCTGCTACCACTTCGCTATCTGCCACATTCATTTGGCATCCGTAGGTTTCGATATAGAATTTTTTTGCCATGTTGTTTATTTAATTGCCTGTAAAAATAGTATTTTCAATGGATATGTATGGTCCGGAAGGATTAGTTCATAAGTGTGTGTTCTGCCAATATCTTAATGCCGATTGTTATCAGAATCAGGCCTCCGAGCAGTTCTGCCTTGAGTCCTTTTATTTGTCCGAAACGAAAACCGCAGAGGATTCCGGTGAGGGAGAGGAAAAAAGTGGTAAAAGCAATGATGCTGGCGGGAAACCAGATATTGAGTTTCAGAAAAGCCATACTGACTCCTACCGCAAGGGCGTCTATACTGGTAGCAATCCCCAAGGTGAGTAGTGTTTTGTTGGAGAAAGTAAGCGGACTTTTTTCTTCTTCCTGAAAAGATTCAAAAATCATTTTTCCTCCCAAATATCCTAGCAAAACAAAAGCAATCCAGTGGTCGAAATCTATAATGTAGGAACTGAAATGATTACCAAGAGACCAACCCAGCCAGGTCATGCCTCCCTGAAAACAGCCCATTATCATGGCCATTTTCAATGATTTCCGCATACAGAATGATTTCATGCAAATGCCGCCACTGATACTGACTGCCAGGCTGTCCATGGATAATCCGATAGCAATAAATAGAATGGTGATAAAGCTCATGATGCACATTTTCTGAATGCAAAGATAGCAAAATGTTTAGAGATTTGCAGATTTTGTTTGTTTCCGGCATTCTTCTTATTTTTGAGAAAAATTGAAATAATGCAATTACAGACAATCGTAAAAATAGATAAACCTTCTTTTCAGATTGATTATACTACAAAATTGATGTTGCTGGGTTCCTGTTTTGTAGAGAATATCGGAGCCAAATTGGAATATTTTAAGTTTCAGACGGATATAAATCCTTGTGGAATTATTTATAATCCTTTTTCTGTGGCGGAGATTTTGGATATATTGCTGACGAATAAGCGTTTTAATGAATCGGATTTATTGCAGAATGACGGGAAATGGGTCAGCTTGTATCATCACGGCAGTTTTTCTGCATTGCAGCCTGAAGATTGTTTACAGCGTATCAACAGCCGTATAGAGAATGCCTGTGCCCACTTGAAGAAAACGGATGTGTTGATTATTACATGGGGTACGTCCTGGGTATACCGTTTTCGGAGTACCGGTCAGATTGTATCCAATTGCCATAAATTTCCTGCTTCTGATTTTGAGCGGTTTCGTATGGAAGTGGAGGATATTGTAAACATTTATACTGATTTATTGCAGCGTTTATGGCATTTAAAACCGGATATGAAGATTGTGTTTACGGTGAGTCCGGTCCGGCATTGGAAAGATGGTGCACACGGAAATCAGTTGAGTAAGGCAGTATTGTTGTTAGCCATAGACGGGTTGAAGAAAATGTATCCGCAGGTTGTTTATTTCCCCTCTTATGAAATTGTAATGGATGAACTCCGGGATTATCGGTTTTATGGGGGAGATATGCTGCATCTTTCTGAGCAGGGTGTTGAGTATATCTGGGAAAAATTCAGGGAGAATTATATCACTTCAGAAACTCAGTTCCGGATGAAGAAAATAGAAAAACTGAATAAAATATTGCAGCACCGTCCATTTGATGCGGATAGTGATGCCACCCGCCAGCTTTATTCCCGTACACAGCAAGAACTCCGGCTGTTACTTCAAAGTTTTCGTGACTAATGATATTTTGTAGGCAAGAGGAGGGTATGCGAATTCAGAACTCCGTGCTTTGCATTTCTTCTTCTTTTTCTTCTTGTATTATGTCCTGCATAGGGATGCGTTTCAGTTCTTCCAGGTAAATTTCAGTTTTAACCGGGTAACTGGAGGGATATAGTTTGCGGATTTTGTATAAATCCGGAATACTTTCCAACCGTGAATGATAATTGCCTGTCCGGATTTTAAAATCAGGGTCAAAATATTTCAGGTAGGCGGGAATCGTTTGGAAAGTTTCCTCGAATTTATTTCTGATTTCTTTTAATTCGTCGATGTTGCAGCCGTATGAATTTACTGAATGAATCTGAATGCGGAAGCCTGAAAAAGTTTTCTTTTGTTCATTCAGGTAGGTATGCCATTTCAGAAGATTATGGATAGTATGGTCGCCATGTACATGTACTTCTCCTGTGCCTGTTTTACGATGGAGTTCTTTTATAATGTCGTCGTGGACAACTATCATTACAGAGTCCGTATGGTTGGCATAGAGATGGACCGGAAACATGAATATCAGTACAATCAGTTTGAACATAGACATCTAAAATTTTTGCGAAGATAGGGAAAATAATAGGAAATGGTGAAATGCATGAGATAAAAAGTTAAAAAGGGAAGGTATAAAAGGTTAAAAATGCAGGGATGGGTGGGTAATAGGAGAATATCCGGGGATGCAGTCGTTAAAAAAGCGTTAATAGTGGGAGTGTTGAAAGTTGGTGTTACAAAAAAAAATAAATTTGTTCCATTAATCAAAAATTAAATTATATGTGTCAGGCTACGGATAAACAAATTATAGAGATATTGAAACTGGAAACGATTCCGGCATTGGGTTGTACAGAACCGGTTGCTTGTGCTCTGGCATGCGCACGTTGCAAGGAAGAATTGGGTGGAGTTCCGGAACATATTGAAGTTTTTGTCAGTGGGAATATTTATAAAAATGGTATGGGAGTGGGGATTCCCGGTACCGGAATGACGGGGTTGCCTATTGCTGCTGCGCTGGGGGCCGTTTGTGGCAAAACAGAGTACGGACTGGAAGTATTAAAGGAAGTGTCCGTTTGCGATAATTTGTCCGTTGCGAAAGGGCTGTTGGAGAAACGGGCAGTGGAAATACACCTGAAAGAGGATGCTCCGGATAAATTGTATGCAGAAGCGATATGCCGTAAGGGGGGAGACGTAGTGAAAACGATTATCGTACATGGGCATACCAATATTGTATTTGTTGAAAAAAATGGAAAAACGGTATATCATAAAGATTATACCTCCCTTGCTGTTGAAAAGAATGAACGTGCTGAATTGAGTGTGGCCCGAATATGGGAATTTATACATCATATTCCTGTTTCTGAGATTGAGTTTGTGCTGGAAGGGGCTGAGATGAATAAAGCTATTTCGGATGAAGGACTGAAAAGTAAATACGGATTGCAAATAGGGAAGACTTTAAAGGAAAATATCGATAAGGGATTGTTGAAAAATGATTTTCTGAATAATGCCTTAATATGTGCGACGGCGGCTTCGGATGCCCGTATGGATGGTTGTGAAAAACCTGTTATGACAAATTCAGGTAGCGGGAACCAGGGTATTACGGTTTATTTGCCGGTTGTTGTAGCTGCTGAACAGTTCAATTGTTCCCGCGAACAATTGATTCGTGCTTTGGCTTTGAGTAATCTGATAGCTGCTCATATTCACTATTATATGGGACATTTGTCGGCATTGTGTGGTATATTGATAGCGGGGACGGGTTCTGCGTCTGCTATTACTTATCTGATGGGAGGCACTTACGAGCAGGTGGTGAATACCATAAAAACCATGTGTTCCAATTTGACCGGGATGATGTGTGACGGGGCTAAGCAAGGATGTGCATTGAAGGTATATTCCGGGGTATCGGCTGCGGTTCAGGCTTCTTTGTTGTCTATGCAGGGGATTACAACTCACAATGACGGGATTATTGAAGATGATATTGAAAAAACCATTCGGAATGTAGGATTAATCGGTACTGCGGGGATGGAGCAAACTGATAAGACAATTCTGAATATCATGTGCCGGAAAGAATAAGCGGATGGTGTGTTATTCTGGTTCTTTTGTTTTTTGTACAATGAGGGATAGATAGTTATGTATAATGTAAAATCTGGAATAGCAGAGGAGTTTATTGATGATGCTGAAATTCTGGCTACACTGGAATATGCCCGTGACAATAAAACTAACCGTGATTTAATCGGGAGTCTGATAGAACGGGCCAGGGATTGCAAAGGATTGAATCACCGGGAAGCGGCTTTGCTCCTGGAATGCGAAGAGCCTGATTTGATAGGACGGATGTTTAAGGTTGCTAAAGAAATTAAGCAAAAATTTTATGGTAACCGGATTGTTATGTTTGCGCCGCTTTATTTATCCAATTATTGTGTAAATGGTTGTGTATATTGTCCTTATCATGCAAAAAACAAGGTTATTGCGCGTCGTAAGCTGACTCAGGAAGAGATCCGGCGTGAGGTGATTGCATTGCAGGATATGGGACATAAGCGTTTGGCTTTGGAGGCTGGGGAACATCCATTGGTAAATCCCATAGAATATATACTGGAAAGTATAGAAACGATTTATTCCATTAAACACCGGAATGGGGCTATCCGCCGGGTGAATGTGAATATTGCGGCAACCACAGTAGAGAATTACCGGAGGCTGAAAAATGCCGGAATAGGTACTTATATCCTTTTTCAGGAGACTTATCATAAGAAAAATTATGAGATTTTACATCCGACGGGACCTAAGAGTAATTATGCTTATCATACAGAGGCTATGGACCGTGCGATGGAGGGAGGTATTGATGATGTAGGGATAGGAGTGTTGTATGGTTTGAATACCTATCGCTATGATTTTGTTGGTTTGCTGATGCATGCGGAGCATTTGGAAGCTGTTTTCGGGGTAGGACCGCATACGATTAGTGTGCCCCGGTTGTGTAATGCCGATGATATTAATACGGATGATTTTGCGAATACGGTTCCTGATGATATTTTCCGGAAGATTGTGGCGGTTATCCGTATAGCAGTGCCTTATACCGGTATGATTGTTTCAACCCGGGAATCACAAATATCGAGAGAAAAGGTGCTGGATATCGGGATTTCGCAGCTCAGTGGCGGCTCGCATACCAGTGTTGGCGGATATGTCAGACAAGAAGAATACGATGAGACGACATCGCAGTTTGATGTTTCGGACCGGCGCACCCTGGATGAAGTAGTGGGATGGTTATTGGATTTAGGATATATTCCCAGTTTTTGTACGGCTTGTTACCGGGAAGGACGAACAGGCGACCGTTTTATGTCGTTGGTAAAATCCGGACAGATTGCCAATTGTTGTCAACCTAATGCATTGATGACTTTGAAAGAATATTTGGAGGATTATGCTTCGCCGGAAACCCGGGTAAAAGGAGAGCGTATGATAGCTGCCGAGATGCTTCGGGTGCCTAATGCGAAAGTTCGTCGGATTGCTCTTGAAAATCTGGATAAAATTGCAAAAGGAGAACGGGATTTCAGATTCTGATATGATTTTGCCGGATGACAGTTTTTCCGGAGTTAGTATTTTCCGAAAGCACAGCTCATCCGGCAAAAGTTTGTTTTTGAGACATCCGTTATCTCAGATATTTTCGGAGCATGGCGGCAGAGAACAGGATGAGGGAGCAGGTAGGGGGCAAGGTTGCAAAACCGTTCAGCATTCCCCAGTCATGGATTACACCGTTGAAACGAATGGTGGTAACGTCAACTCCGGCTTCATCGAGGCGTCGGCCCAATGCTTCGCCCTCGTCCCGGAGGATGTCATTTTCTGCAACCTCGATTAAAGTCGGGGGAAGTTCCTGTAATTCCTCTGTGGATGCCTGAACAGGGGAAAGATGCGGATTGAGACGGTCATCTTTATCAGAGAGGTATTGTTCAAACATCCATTTCATTAAAGGAGTGGTGAGAAAACGTTGTTCCCCGTACAGAGTATAAGATTCCCAATCAAAATTTGCGTCCGTAACGGGCCACATCAGAATCTGGACTTTGATTTCCGGTCCTTTTTGTTCTTTAGCCAGCATACTGGTGACCAGTGCCATATTGCCTCCTACGCTATTGCCTGCAATTCCGAGGCGATTGCCATCAACATTGATTTCGTCTCCGTGAGCGGCTACCCATTTTGTTGCAGCATAAATTTCGTGGATTGCCTGGGGAAATTTTGCTTCGGGGGAGGGTGTATAGTTGACGAATACACAGGCACATCCAGATTCTACAACAAGGTCACGGACTAGCCTTTTATGCGTAGGATAATCTCCCAGAACCCATCCTCCGCCGTGTATAAATATAAAAACAGGGAGTTTTTCCGGATGTCCTTCCGGACGTAAAATGTTCAATCGAATCATATGGTCATCTGCCGTTATGACCTTTTCTGATTCCTCAATGCCATTCAAGTCAGTTTGTATGCTGGCCTGTGCGCTTACCAATACATTTCTGGCTTCCGGGATAGCCAGAGATTCGACCGGTTTGTCTCCGGCATTTAAAATTTTGAGGTATTTTTTGGTTCCGACACTTAAATGTTCGTCTTTTAGAAAATCGGGTGCTTTTTTGCTATACATGAGCCAGAGAATTTACTGAATATTATGTTGTTTAATAATTATCCGGGAATAATTCAAAGTACCCTTTGGGATGCAGACAGGACGGACAGATTTCCGGTGGGGTTTTTCCTACATGAACATATCCGCATTTTCTGCAATACCAGCGTACTTCTTCAGGACGGGCGAACACTAAATTTTCCTGTATGTTTTTCAATAATTTCAGGTAACGTAGTTCATGCATCTTTTCTACTTCCGTTATATATTTGAATGTTGCTGCCACTTTTTTAAATCCTTCTTCTTCGGCAATTTTACCGAATGTGGGGTATAAATTGAACGCTTCGTCGTGCTCTCCGTCCGCAGCTTCTGTCAGATTGTTCAGGGTATCCGACAATTCTCCCGCAGGGTAGGCCGCAGTGATTTCCAGCATTCCTCCTTCGAGATATTGGAAAAAACGTTTGGCATGCATTTCTTCCTGCAAAGCTGTTTCATAAAAAATACCTGCAATTTGTTCGTAACCTTCTTTTTTGGCTATTTGGGAGAAAAAAGTATAACGGTTTTTTGCCTGTGATTCTCCGGCGAATGCTTTTAGTAAGTTTTTTTCCGTTTCTGTTCCTTTGATCATGATGTCTATAGATTAATTTTTATTTTGTTTTGGGGTAAGTAACGAAATGATAGGCTGATAGTATCTGCTTATCAGCAATTTCAATTCTTCTGACCTGTGAAGTTCATTTATTGCAAAAAAAATGCTCATTTGTCAAAATTCCGGTTTTGACAAATGAGCAGAACGATACAAATTTTATTTTATAATTTGCATATAAACCGGATCGCCCTTATATGGATAAAATGAAATGTCAGTAGCTGCCCAGTTTTTCAGATTAGGTTGCATTTGAATTGCTTTGGTCAGGGACAGAGCCATCTCTTTCGTGTCTTTTGTCCTTGCTGCTGCAACGGCCATCAGATAATAATCCATTGCATTGTTCATTTTGATTTTATGGAAAGTATCTAATGCAGCCCTGTTGTCATTGTTCATCAGTTGGGCATAAGCCAGATTAATATTGGGGTGATTTTTCAGAAAAGGAATGGCTTTTGCATACTCTCCGTTTTGCATCAGGATTAATCCCAGGTTATAGCGGGCTTCTTTGCGGAGTTTTGCTTTATCGAAATATTGTGAAGCTTCCTGTTTGTGTCCCATCTGTGCATGTACGATTCCCAGATTATTGTTTATTGCAGCGTCTTGTTTCAGAATAGTTGCGGATTCGAGTAATTTCCGGGCTTTTCCGTATTCTTTATTATTGATTGCCATCACAGCCAAGTCATTCAGCAGTTGCCAGTTTGATTGAGCTGTAACAGCCGGCGTTTTTTCCGTGAGTTGCGGTAAGAAATAGGTAAGTTGTACATTTTCTTGTACGGTAGTAGGTACGGAATAGAATACGAAAAAGTCTGCCCGGCGAAGTATAGGAAGAATAACTTCTTTTAATTCGGGGATTTTGTTGATATAGGAATCAATGACTTTATTGCGTGCAGTGGCATTGGGAGCGTTTTTCAATTCATTGATGATTTGTTCTTTGTTCTGAATGTTTGAATTTTTAAGCAACATATACAATCCGTTCCAGTTTTCACTAACCGTTTGTTGTACAACAAACTTGGGATTACGTGACATGGGCGTATCTGCAAGTTTCAGATCTTTTTCGAAAAAGTTTTTAGCTGAACGGAAGCGGTTATTTGCCAGATTTTTATTCAGCCGTTCTGCACCTTCCGGTGAATTGGATATATAGATGAACATATTAGTGATTTTGGCATTTTTGTTTGCCAGTACTTTTTCCATGGCTTTCACAGCCTGTGACATTACTGCGGAATTTTGTTCGGCCTGAGTAATGGTTGATTTTCCCAGCGGGAACATGACATAACCACTGACTACGCCGACTGCTGTTGCAGGGACATCACCGATAAAAGTTTCTGTCATTGCCGGAACATAATCTATACCATTTAAAGAAAAAGCTGGTTGTTGCCAAACTTTGATGCCGTTTTTATTCAGAACAACAGGGCTTAGCATAAAGGATTTATTTCCGCGCATTGCTTCAATGTCTGCCCAGAGTACGCTGTTTTCCATGCCGGGTTTGAAATTGAAAGACATTTTCTGGGTGAAGCTGCTGCCTTTGTCATAGTCAACAACCGGATAGTTTGCGTCTTTCACTTTCTCTCCCTGTAAAAACATAGGTTCCAGTTTTACCATTTGGCTGCCGTATTGTATTTTTGGAGTGATTTTCAGAATTATTTTTTTGTCAAATTGTTTTGGGGCAAAGTTGATGGTATAGTCAAAATTCACCACTCCATTTACTGCTTCCAGTTGCTGCGGATTGATATATCCGGTGACGGCTGTTTCGATCACGTCCTTTTGTAATTTTTTCATTGAATTACAACCGGCCATGAAAAACGGCAATGTCAGTAATGCCAGACCTGTCAAAAATAATGTACGTTTCATACTTTTCATTGTTTAATTTAACTGATTAGTTGCATTTAGTTTTTTTCTGTTACATACTCTTTATAACGGAAAGACTTTCTGAAAGTTTCTGCCCGTTTGTTTTTTTGCCGGGAATATTTGGAAAATCCTTTTTATCTTTGTCCGGTTAAAGCAAAGGTTATGACAAACAATGAATGTGTAAAGCCGGTATACATAGAACAACTTTTTAAGAGTAAGAATCCCGGACTGGCTAAATGGATACCCGGATTTGTATATTCGTATTTAAAAAAGATAATTCACCAGAATGATATAAATGATTTTATAGGCAGGTATGGCGACCGGCAAGGGTTAGCATTTTCGGATGCCATACTGGAATACCTGAATGTTTCTTACCGGGTGGTCGGAGAGGAGAATCTTCCTGCGGCAGACGGGCGTTATATATTTGTTTCCAATCATCCTCTCGGAGGGCCTGACGGTATTATTTTGATTTCGTTTTTGGGGACCAGGTATCCGGAACTGAAGTTTCCTGTAAATGATTTGTTGTTGAATCTGAAAAATCTGAATACTATTTTTCTTCCGGTAAATAAGCACGGAGTTCAGGCTAAAGATGCTGTTGCTGCAATAGAGAAGGCTTATGCATCTGATTGTCAGATGATCATGTTTCCTGCCGGAATGGTGAGTCGTAAACAAAACGGGGAGATAAAAGACCTGGAATGGCAAAAAAGTTTTATATCCAAAGCTATTCAGCATAAGAGGGATATTGTTCCTGTATATATTGATGGTAAAAATTCCAATTTTTTTTATAATCTGGCTAATTTCAGGAAAAAGATAGGTTTGAAAGCTAATTTGGAAATGTTTTATTTGCCGGATGAAACGTTTAAACAACGGAATAAAGCTTTTACGCTTTATATAGGAAAGCCTGTTTCCTGGCAGACTTTTGACCGGAGCAGGAGGCCTATGGAATGGGCACAAGAGATAAAAGAAATGGTTTACCAGTTAAAATAGTGGTCCTTTCTTTTTAATTGAAAATGAATACATTAACAGATGTGCGGGTTGCTTGTCATCAGTTGGCAGAACCTGAATTTGAAAATCCGGCCGATTTGGTAGCCTGGATGGGGGCTATTCAGGCACAGGAGTATACTATGTCCAAATGGGCTATTGGAATACGTTTAAGGTCAGGTACTGTGCAGAAAATTGATGATGCTCTGGCGAAAGGTGAGATTGTGAGAACGCATATTATGCGCCCTACCTGGCATTATGTAGCGGGAAAAGATTTGCGTTGGATGCAGCAGTTGACGGTTGCGCGTGTGAAAAAGGCAATTGATTCATGGGTAAAAGCCGGTGGATTTGATATTTCGGAGGCTGAATATACAAAATGTAACGATTTAATAGGTAAGATATTGTCCGGGAAACGTTGTCTTACCCGTGAAGAAATTGAAATTGAATTGGGGCGGGCTGGTATTCTTGTTGCAGATGCCCGGGTTAAACGTTATATACTCCGGGCAGAAATGGAGGGGATTGTTTGCAGTGGTGCTGATAAAGCCGGTAAGCCTACCTATACTTTGCTTGAAGAACATGTGGCTTCTGTCCCTGTATTACATCGGGAGGAAGCATTGGCCCGGCTGGCTATCCGGTATTTCCAAAGTCATTCTCCGGCTACATTAAAGGATTTTATCTGGTGGTCAGGTCTGACGGTCACTGAAGCCCGATGTGCTGTTAATCTGATCAGCAACCAATTACTCTCTGAGTGTTACGGAGGAGTGGAATTTTTGATATTTGATTCTTGCCGTGAAGCAAAAACAACAGATATTTTGCATTTTTTGCCTCCTTTTGATGAATATTTGATAAGTTATAAGGAACGGACTCCTGTAATTGCGGCGGAGCATCATGCCAAAGCTTTTAACAAGTGGGGGACTTTTCATCCGGTCATTCTTTATAATGGCCGGATTGTTGGAAATTGGAGCAAAACCGGAAAAAAAACGGGGATTGCCATAACAACCTCTTTTTTTGATGTCTTAAAACTTGAACAAAGAGAAATGTATTTGCAATTGGCAGAAAATAAATACCGGAATTTTGTCATGGAGAATGTTCAGGGAAGCAGAGTCGGATTTTAAAACAAGCCGTGAAAATAGCAGAGAATAAAAGCTGTTTGTAAACATAAAATAATTGGAATACCGAGTGTAAATTTGAGGTGGAGTGTTTTATGCCGGAATAAGTATATTCCTAATAAAGCTCCTATACTTCCTCCTGCCAAAGCATAAAATATGAGTCTGAGTTCCGGTATTCTCCGCTTGTGATGTCTGGCTTTTTGTTTGTCTATGCCAAAAAGAAAGAGAGTAAACAGTGACATAAGAATCAGGTAGCCGATAAAAATTGTTTTTAGCATATCACATTTTTATGGGGATAAAAATAGGGGAATTGTTTGGAATAGTTGTAGTAAAAACGAAGATTTTGAACAGGAGATGCTGAATAATCAATTGTTTTTTATGAAACTGGTTCAAAAGTCATGGGTTTTCTTCTGAGATCACCTCTATGTTTTGAACCAGTTTTCATGAAATGTTTATTGTAATGCTTCTACAACTTTGGGTAGTAAAAACGGAAGGGTGTGTTCGCATGACGCAGTAAAGAAATTTCCGTCTATGGTACTGGTTTCGTCGGTAGCGATACCTTTTAGGATTGCTGGTTTTGCCAGAGGATGTACGGCTAATTTTTTGCCGTCAGTCACGCCTGCCATTTCAAATATTAGACTTGCAGCACAATGGCCGATTAGCATTTTTTTGTGAGCAGCAAATTCGCGTATCACGTTCAGTAAATCTGTATTGTAGGGTTTATCGGCATTATGCTGGAATACCGGAATTGCGTCGCCACAGGAAAAGACTAATGCGTCGAATCGGTCGCAGTGACCTTTCAGGTTAGCTATAACATCTTCTGTTTGCAGGATAATTCCGGAGTTCGTTTTAATGGTTGTGCTGTCTGAAACCGCAAATACCCGATAGGAAATGTTTTTTTCAAAAAAAGTTTCCAGATACTGGAAAAGTCCTGAGCCGTTGACCGGATTTACTGCTAAAATTGCTACTTGTTTTGACATGTTTGTAATTTTAAAATGATACAATAGTTATTTTTAGTAAGTTTATTATTTTTGTGGTGCGAAAGTAGGTTTTGTTTGTATTGTAAACAAGAACGCACTTGTAGTTAAGTTACTTACATTCTGGTAACTAATGTTGAAAAACAATTTGATGGTAAAATGTTAAAATTAGAAAATTTTCATCATACGGGCGATTGCCCGATCCGGGATATTCTTAGCCGGTTGAGTAGTAAATGGGGAATGTTGATTTTGGTTACTTTGAATGCTAACGGTACGATGCGTTTTAATGATATTCAGAAAAGCATAGGTGATATTTCGCAACGTATGCTGACTGTTTCTCTCAGAATGCTTGAAGCAGACGGTTTGGTTGACCGGAAAGTATATCCTGAGGTGCCTCCGCGTGTAGAGTATTGTTTGACTAAACGAGGTGTGAGTTTAATTCCTTATTTAGAGGGGTTAATCGGTTGGGCAATTTCCAATATGGAACCGATTTTGGCGGAACGTCAGGAAAGGAATGTAAACGGATAGCAGAGGAATTTGTAAAATTTCGGACATGTTTTCTATTTTAATTTTTAACCTTTATATTTGGCTGTATTCAAAATAGAAAATGATAAAAATAATCAGGCAAAATGCAAATTTGTTTCGAAGCAATAGGTATGCGGAAAGTGATTTTGTTGATTGGAGTGTGGTGTTGGTTTGGCATTTTCGGATTACAGGCCCAACAATCCCGTGTTGTAAATAAAAAAGCTTTCAGTCTTTTTCAGCATGCCCAGGAGGCGTTCCGGACCGGAGAACGGGAAAAAGCATTGGAGTTGCTCGGTAGGGCAAAATCATATGAGCCGGGATTTTCAGGCTTGTATTTGTTAGAGGCTGATATATATCACCGGCAAGGTGAGAAGGTAAGGGAAATAGAAGCCATAAAGACGGCTTTGGCCTTGGATTCTTTGAGTGATCATCCTTATTATTTTTTTGTATTGGCTGAAGAAGAGTTTGAACGGGCTTGTTATGCACAGGCAAAAATTTATTATGCTCAATATTTGCGGAAAGATAAACGACAGCGTGCCGGGCAACGGGCGGTAAAGCAATTAAAAAATTGTGATTTTGCTTTACAGGCATTGAGTGCCGGGCAGAAGCAGCCGGTTGAGGTTTATTTTCAGTCCGGATTACCGGTGTATTGGCCGTCTTTGGATGTAACCGGTCAGGTTTTTTTGTTTACAGAGCAGGAGGGTGACCGGGAAAAGATGTGGATGCTGAAAGATTCGGTCCGGTATGATTTAAATTTTAAAGTTACCGGAAATTGCGGTTCTCCTTCTTTGACGGCTGACGGTCAGATGATGTATTTTTCTATGGATACGGGTGGCAGGAATGGTTTTGATATTTATGTGGCCTATCGTTTGTCCGATTCCACCTGGTCTGAACCGGTGAATTTGGGCTACCCTGTGAATACGGAGAGTTGGGACGCACAACCTGCCATATCGGCTGATGGCACAAAATTGTATTATGCTTCCAACCGGGAAGGAGGACAAGGGGGGAGCGATATTTGGTTTTCGAAGTTGTTAAAGCGTTTTCCTGACGGACGGCAGGTATGGTCGCAGCCCAGGTGTCTTTATTTTAATACTCCGGGAGATGAAATGGCTCCGTTTTTGTATTTTGACAACCGGACGTTGTTTTTTGCTTCTGACGGTTATCCTGGTATGGGATGCAAGGATATTTACAAGGTTGACATTGCCTCTGTTTCTGAACCGTTAAATATAGGGATTACGGTGAATACCCAGAAAGATGAATTCGGTTTTATGGTGGATGCCAGTGGGGAATGGGGGTATTTTTCGTCGGATGTTACCGGTAAACGGTGTATTTATCGTTATCGGCTGGGGGAGCAGTTGGCTTGTCCTCCTGCCGTTTATTTGGATTTGCAGGTGTTGGACGAACAGGGAAATCCCATACAGCCCGAACGCTTGATTTTAGTGGATGTCGGAACCCGGGATACCCTTGCCTGTTATGATGGGAATTTTTCCGGAAAGTCCGGGCTGGCTTGTGTTCCTGAAGATAAGTTGTTGTTGTTGAGTGTAATCCGGGAAGGGTATTTGTATTATTCGGATACTTTGCAGGTAAGACGGGGTAGTGGGGTAACCAGACAATTGTGCCGTGTGTATCTCAGACCTATTCAAAAAGAGCAAACACTGATATTGAAAGGAGTCTTTTTTGATGTGGATGATTATGAACTGAAACCGGAGTCTTATCCTGAGTTGTTGCAATTGGCGGAATTTTTACGTTTAAATCCGGAAGTTAGGATAGAGATTGCAGGACATACGGACAATACAGGTTCGGATAAACATAATTATCAGTTGTCTGAAAACCGGGCTTTTGAGGTGTATAAATTTTTATTTTTGAGGCATATTGGTAAAGAACGGATGTCGTATCGCGGGTATGGCAAGGACTATCCTTTGGCTCCTAATGATACGGAAGAGGGAAAGGCCAGAAATAGGAGGACTGAGATTCGGATACAGTGATGGTAAAATAAATAAATGGGTAAAATGGTGAGGACATATCAGGTAAGCGGATTTGAAGTTTTGGAATTGGATGAAGCTGCTTCGACTAATACGGTTGCTGAGGCGATGGCATTGAGTGAGTTAAAAGATAAAATGGTTATACTCACCTGGTGTCAGACTCAGGGCCGGGGACAAGCTGCTAATAAATGGGAGAGTGAACCATATAAAAACATAGCTATGACTGTTGTATTTCGTCCGGAAGGTTTGGTGGCGGGGAAACAGTTTGCTGTTTCTATGATTATTGCTTTGGGGTGTCTGGATTTTGTAAGCCGTTATGTCCCGGATGTGACAGTGAAATGGCCTAATGATATTTATGTCGGTGACAGGAAAATTGCAGGTATTTTAATTGAACACCGGGTGGCAGGAGCTTATATTCAGAGTTCTTTGTGTGGGGTGGGGTTAAATATCAATCAGGCTGTTTTTTTTTCCGATGCTCCCAATCCGGTATCGTTGTTGCAGTTGACGGAAAAGGAATTTAATTTGAATGAAGTATTGCAGGAATTACTGGAGTGTATAGGCCGGCGTTACAGTCAGGTCAAGGATTACGCTGCTTTGGAAGCGGATTTTCGGAAAAATATGTACCGTGCTGGCGGAATCTTCGATTGGGAAGATGCCTCCGGCTCTTTCCGTGCTTCTGTTGCAGGGATAGATGAGTACGGACAACTTGTTCTGGAGGATACGGAAGGGCGGCAACGTCTGTATGCTTTTAAGGAGGTGGGGTACAGGTAATCCGGAGCGATTATTTTTAGATTAAAATAATTGTAAAACAGATAATTATTCTTACCTTTGCGACCGATTCAAAATAATGTCTAACTTATTAGGTAGAAAACAATTAAATTTTATGTCAGAAGAACAAAAAGAGATGCAGGAAGCTGCAAAGAAAGTTGCTCCGGTAACAACTGCAGAACCGGATGAAAATTTTGATTGGGATGCTTATGAAAACGACGCTGTTGTGCCGGCATCCGAGAAAGATGTGTTAGTTCAGAAATACGCAGAAACTCTTTCTAAGGTAGGAGAAAAGGAAGTTGTTGAAGGAACCGTAATCTCTATGAATAAAAGAGAGGTTGTGGTAAATATCGGTTATAAATCCGATGGTATTATCTCTTTGAATGAATTCCGTTATAATCCGGAATTGAAAGTAGGGGATAAAGTTGAAGTTTATGTAGAAACTCAGGAAGACAAAAAAGGTCAGTTGACCCTTTCACACAAACAAGCCCGTGCTTTGCGCAGTTGGGATCGCGTGAATGAAGCTCTGGAAAAAGACGAAATCATTAAAGGTTTTGTAAAATGTCGTACGAAAGGCGGTATGATTGTTGACGTATTCGGTATTGAAGCATTCTTGCCGGGTTCTCAGATTGACGTTAAACCGATCCGTGATTACGATGTATATGTTGGTAAAACAATGGAATTCAAAGTGGTAAAAATTAACCAGGAATTCAAGAACGTTGTTGTATCACACAAAGCTCTTATTGAGGCCGAACTTGAACAACAGAAGAAAGACATTATTTCTAAACTGGAAAAAGGACAGGTACTCGAAGGAACTGTTAAAAATATCACTTCTTACGGTGTATTCATTGACCTCGGTGGCGTAGACGGATTGATTCATATTACTGACTTGTCGTGGGGCCGTGTAAATCATCCGAACGAAATCGTTCAGTTGGATCAGAAACTGAATGTTGTTATTTTGGATTTTGATGACGAAAAGAAACGTATTGCGTTGGGTCTGAAACAATTGACTCCGCATCCGTGGGATGCACTGAGTGCAGAATTGAAAGTAGGTGATACTGTGAAAGGTAAGGTTGTGGTGATGGCTGATTATGGTGCATTTGTAGAAATTGCTCCGGGTGTTGAAGGTTTAATTCACGTATCTGAAATGTCGTGGTCTCAGCATCTGCGTTCTGCTCAGGATTTCATGAAAGTGGGAGATGAAGTAGAGGCTGTTGTATTGACTCTGGACCGTGAAGAACGGAAAATGTCTCTTGGTATCAAACAGTTGAAAGCTGATCCGTGGCAAAATATTGAAGAGAAATATGGTGTAGGTTCCAAGCATACTGCAACTGTACGCAATTTCACCAATTTCGGAGTGTTTGTTGAAATCGAGGAAGGTGTTGATGGATTAATCCATATTTCTGACCTGTCCTGGACGAAGAAAGTAAAACATCCGGCAGAGTTTACTCAGATCGGTGCTCCGATAGAAGTAGTGGTGCTGGAAATTGACAAGGAAAACCGTCGTTTGAGTTTGGGTCACAAACAATTGGAAGAGAATCCGTGGGATGTATTTGAAACCATCTTTACCGTTGATTCCATCCATGAAGGTACGATTACCGAGATATTTGACAAAGGTGCCGTAGTTGCTCTGCCTTATGGTGTAGAGGGATTTGCAACACCGCGTCATTTAGTAAAAGAGGACGGTTCGCAGGCTAAAGTAGATGAAAAACTGGAATTTAAGGTAATTGAATTCAACAAAGCAGCAAAACGGATTATTGTTTCTCATTCACGCGTATTCGAAGATGTTCAGAAATCTGAAGAAAAAGCAAAGAAAAGTGCTGAAGAGAAATCTACCAAAAAGGCAGTTAAACAAGTGAAAGACAAACTGGAAAAAACCACTTTGGGTGATATTACCGAATTGGCTGCTTTGAAAGAACAGATGGCTGCTGATGCTGTATCGGAAAACAAAGAATAATTTAGACTAACGATTGGAAGTAAGCCGTAAGAGTAACAAAAGGCTTTGAGGTTTTCTTTGTTGTCGTAAATTATGAAATTCGAGTTGACTATATTGGGGAGCGGTTCTTCCGTTCCCACTGCTAACAGAAATTCTGCCGCTCAAGTACTCAATGTACTTGAGCGGTATTTTCTTATAGATTGTGCTGAAGCTACTCAACATCAGCTCAGGCGTTTCCGTGTGCCTTATAATAAGATAAATCATATCTTTATTTCTCATTTGCATGGGGATCATTTCTTTGGACTGATGGGGTTTTTGTCTACTCTTTCCTTGCAGGGAAGGAGAGGAGAAATGCATATTTATGCCGACTCCCGTTTACAGGAAATAATGGAATGTCAGATGAAAATCATGCGTAGCCGTTTTGTATTTCCTATTGTTTTTCATGCATTAAGCCGCAGAGAAGAATTCATATATGAAGATAAAGTGGTTACAGTTACTTCTTTTCCTTTAAAGCACCGCTATGAAGCTCCGGTTTGCGGATTTTTATTCCGTGAAAAAGAACGGGAAAGGACAATCCGCAAAGACATGGTAGCTGCCTGGAAAGTACCTGTTGCATTTATGCAATATCTGAAAATGGGAAAAGATTACGTAACTCCGGAAGGAGAAGTTATTGCTAATAAACGGCTGACAGTGGCACCGCCTCCTTCCCGTTCATATGCTTATATAACAGATACTCTTTTCCGGGAGCGTTTTTCCGGCTATGTTCAAGGGGTAGATTTATTGTATCATGAGGCTACATATAGCAAAGAAGATGAAGTTTTGGCCAGGGAAAGTTATCATAGTACCGCAGAACAGGCTGCGAAACTGGCAGAATCGGCCGGAGCGAAAAAATTATTATTGGGACATTTTTCCGCTCGTTATTCTGATGTGACGGAGCTTTTATCTGAGGCCCGCACTATTTTTCCAAATACGTTTATCTGTTCTGACGGAGATGTGTTTGAAATTCCGGCACAGAAGAGAGAGGGGTATTGAATAGCCGGATTTACAAAATAATCCAAATGAGTTTGAGAGTGAAAGTGCAGGATTTTGTTTACTTTTGTATATTGTTACTTTAATTTTGTTGTAATGAATCATCTTGTAATTATGGCGGGTGGTGTAGGTAGCCGTTTCTGGCCGATGAGTACTCCTGCAAAGCCTAAGCAGTTTATTGATGTTTTAGGAACCGGAAGAACTTTATTGCAGTTGACAGTGGAGCGTTTTGCAAGTATTTGTCCGATTGAAAATGTTTGGGTTGTGACATCCGTAAAATACAAAGAGCTTGTAAAGGAACAGTTGCCTGAAATTCCGGAGTCCAATATATTATTGGAGCCTTGTATGCGGAATACGGCACCTTGTATTGCTTATGTGGCCTGGAAAATAAAACAAAAGGATGCGGATGCCAATCTGGTTATTTCTCCTTCAGATCATTTGGTGATGGATGTGCCTGAATTCAGAAGGGTGGTTTGTAAGGGATTGGAGTTTGTTGCCGGAAGTGACAGAATTCTGACGTTGGGCGTATTGCCGGTACGTCCTGAGACCGGGTATGGTTATATAAAAGCTCAGGCTGGGGGTGGCGGAGACATACTGGAAGTGGAAAGTTTTAAGGAAAAACCGGATATACAGACTGCAAAATATTATTTAACAGCCGGGGGATATTACTGGAATGCCGGGATTTTTCTCTGGAATGTGCAGACAATAGAAAAAGCTTTCCGGGACAATGAACCGGGAATTGCAGCTATTTTTGATTCTTTGCAGAGTGTATTTTATACCGTTGAGGAACAAAGAGCAATTGACCGGAAATTTCCTGAATGTCCCAATATTTCCATTGATTATGCAGTGATGGAAAGAGCTGAAAATATTTATGTTTTTCCGGTAAGTTTCGGATGGTCGGATTTAGGTACATGGGGTTCGCTGTATGAACAGGTGGTGAAAGACCTTGATTCGAACGCTGTGGTCGGACAGAATGTTAGGATGGTGGAGAGCAAAGGGTGTATAGTACATGTTCCCGACGATAAAAAAATGGTGCTTCAGGGGCTTGAGGAGTATATTGTTGCCGAGGAAAACGGAGTGTTGCTGGTGTGCCGCAAAACAGATGAACAACGTATTAAGGAATTTTCGTCCAAACTATAAATTTGTTTATAGTTATATTAAGTTTTGTTTCCTTTATACAGAAAAATAAATGAAATGATAAATGTAATTGATGCACATCATTCTGTGTTGAATCTTTTTCTTGCAGAAATCCGGAATAAAGAAATACAGGGCGACCGGATGAGATTCCGGCGTAATCTGGAAAGGGTGGGTGAAATACTGGCTTATGAGATTAGTAAGACTTTTTCCTATACTCCCCGGACCGTACAAACTCCGATTAATCCTGCAGTGGTAATGTTGCCGGAGCAGGATGTTGTCATTGCTACGGTATTGCGGGCAGGGTTACCCTTTCATCAAGGTTTTTTAAATTATTTTGATCACGCTGGAAACGCTTTTGTTTCGGCGCGTCGTGTTAGTGACCGTACCACCCATCAAATAGAAATTCGTTTTGATTCCGTTTATACTCCGGATTTGACGGGTAAACAACTTTTGTTGGTAGACCCGATGATTGCGACAGGAGCCTCTTTGGTGATTGCCTACCGTGAGTTGCTGAAGCAAGGTAACCGTCCGGTTCATACCCATATAGCCTCAGTTATTGCCAGTATACAAGGGGTGGATTATGTTGAAAAAGAATTGGCAGGTGAACCTTTCACTTTGTGGACGGCTGCTTTAGACAAAAATCTGACTGAAAAATACTATATTGATCCAGGATTGGGAGATGCCGGCGATTTGGCTTTCGGAGCTAAAAAGTAAATTTTGACCATGTATGATGCGGGGAAAAGTATATAATGTGAAGAATATTTCGTATTTTTGCCACTTATGGAAGTGAATAGGTATCTGATAGCAGCATTGTATGTCATGGCAGGGTGTGCTGTGACAATTCCTCTTAAGGCTCAGACTGATAATGTACCTTTGAGAGGAGAGCAGTGTCGTCAGGTAGTTACTCACACTGTAAAGGTCGTTTCGGTTTATATGCAGCATGAGGAGGAGCAGCAGAATCACTGTGTTTTACCTCCTGATTATTATCATTTTCCGCAACCGGAATTTTCCCAGACCGATTATGTATTTGGCGAAACTATCCGGATTAATGCCGGGTCGTTGTGCCATACTTCCTATAAAATCAGGGCTCCGGAAATTTAATGGACGGGAGCATGATTCTGACGATATGAAGTGTGGGATTGCGGGAGATATAATGTAAATAAGTTTAAATGACCAGGAGATTGACAGAAAATGGGTCAATCTGAATCTAAAATTAAATATTACATGGGTTTCAACGATATTTTAAAGAGCCTGTTCGGAAATAAATCCGACCGGGATATGAAAGAATTGATGCCAATTGTGGCAAAAGTGAATGCCGAGTGGGTGAAGATAAAGGAATTAAGTCATGATGAATTGCGTGCTGTTGCCGAAGATATGAAGAAGCAGGTGCGGGATTACATTAAAGAAGAAGAAGAAGAAATAGCGGCATTAAAGAGAAAGGTAGAGGAAGAAAGGCCTTCCATTGAGGAACGGGAAGAGATATATGAGAGGGTTGACAAATTAGAGGAGCAGATTGATAAGAAAGTGGAGGAGATTCTAACGGAATTGATGCCCAAAGCTTTTGCAGTCATGAAAGACACTGCCCGTCGTTTTAAGGAAAATGCCGAAATAGAAGTTACTGCCACACAGTTTGACAGGGATTTGGCTGTAGAGCATGATTTTGTTGAAATAGAAGGAGATAAAGCGATTTATTTTAATTCCTGGGTTGCCGGAGGGAATGAAATCACCTGGGATATGGTACATTATGATGTACAATTAATAGGTGGTGCTGTTCTGCATCAGGGAAAGATTGCCGAGATGGCAACCGGTGAAGGTAAAACGTTAGTGGCTACTTTGCCGGTGTTTCTGAATGCGTTGAGCGGACGTGGAGTGCATATGGTGACCGTAAATGATTATCTGGCTAAACGTGACTCTGAATGGATGGGGACATTGTATATGTTTCATGGTCTTTCTGTGGATTGCATAGACAAGCATCAGCCTAATTCGCCGGCGCGTCGGAAGGCATATATGGCTGATATAACCTTTGGTACCAATAACGAGTTTGGTTTTGATTATCTGCGTGATAATATGGCTATAAATCCGGAGGATCTGGTACAGCGTAAGCACAATTATGCGATTGTCGATGAGGTTGATTCGGTGTTGATTGATGATGCACGTACACCTTTGATTATTTCAGGTCCTGTGCCTAAGGGGGACGATCAGATGTTTGACGAATATAAACCCCGTGTGGAGCGTTTAGTGAAAATGCAGCAGGAACTGGTGATGAAAATCTTCAAGGATGCCAAAGATTTGCTGGCAAGTGATGATGCAAAGAAACGGAAAGAAGGAGGAGTTCTGTTATTGCGGGCTCATAAAGGGTTGCCCAAATATAAGCCTTTGATTAAATTTCTGAGTGAAGAGGGGAATAAGGCCATTCTGATTAAGACGGAGAATGAATATATGCAGGAGAACAACCGGAGGATGCCTGAGATCACTGATCCCCTGTATTTTGTGATTGATGAGAAGCTGAATTCGATAGATTTAACCGACAAGGGGCATGATACGATTACGGCTGCCGGAGAAGACCCGAAATTCTTTATATTGCCAGATATTGGTGCTGAAGTTGCTGAAATAGAGAAAATCGTTACAGACGAAAAAGAGAAAGTGGCTAAAAAAGATGAGCTGATTCAGCAATATGCCATGAAATCTGAACGGGTACATACAATTAACCAGTTATTGAAAGCTTATACTTTATTTGAGAAAGATATTGAATATGTGGTATTGGATAATAAGGTGAAGATTGTGGATGAGCAGACCGGCCGTATTATGGAAGGGCGTCGCTATTCCGATGGTTTGCATCAGGCGATTGAAGCCAAGGAAGGGGTAAAAGTAGAAGCTGCAACCCAAACTTTTGCCACCATCACTTTACAGAATTATTTCCGTATGTACCATAAGTTGTCGGGAATGACGGGTACTGCAGAGACAGAAGCCGGAGAATTCTGGGACATCTATAAGTTGGATGTTGTTGTAATTCCTACGAACAAGCCTGTTGTCCGCATTGATGCCAACGATTATGTGTACAAGACTAAACGTGAAAAATATAATGCTGTCATTGAGGAAATTGTACGTTTGGTGGATCTTGGGCGTCCGGTGTTGGTGGGTACGACTTCGGTGGAAGTATCTGAATTATTAAGCCGGATGTTGAAATTACGCGGGATTAAACACAATGTCCTGAATGCCAAGTTGCATCAAAAAGAAGCTGAAATTGTTGCCGTAGCAGGTCAGTCTAAGACGGTGACAATTGCAACTAATATGGCTGGTCGTGGTACTGATATTAAGTTGAGTCCGGAAGTTAAAGAAGCAGGTGGTTTGGCTATTATAGGTACTGAACGTCATGATTCCCGGCGGGTTGACCGTCAGTTGCGGGGCCGGGCCGGGCGTCAGGGGGATCCGGGCTCTTCTCAGTTCTTTGTATCTCTGGAAGATGATTTGATGCGTTTGTTCAGTTCGGAACGTATCATCCGGGTGATGGACCGTTTAGGACATCAGGAAGGTGATGTGATACAGCATTCTATGATTACAAAGTCCATAGAACGTGCTCAGAAGAAAGTTGAAGAAAATAACTTTGGTATCCGTAAGCGTTTGCTGGAATACGATGATGTGATGAATTCGCAGCGTACTGTTATTTATAAACAGAGGCGTCAGGCGTTACTGGGAGAACGTATCGGCGTGGCGGTAGCCAATAATACATATGATGTATGTGAGTCGATAGTCATGGAATACCAGCCAGTTAATGATCCGGATGGTTTCCGTATGGAAGTTTTACGTGTGTTGTCTGTGGATTTTGAGATAGACCCGGAAGAATTTCATAAAATACGTCCGGACGAACTGACGGAACAATTGTATCAGTATGTCCGGGCTGCTTATCAGCGGAAAGTAGAAGCAATTGCACGGCAGGCATTCCCGGTGATTAAAAATGTGTTTGAAACCCGTGGGGATGTCTTTAAAAATATAGTGGTTCCTTTCACGGACGGCACAAAAATGTATAGTGTTGTCACTAATTTGGAAAAAGCTTATCGTACAGAAGGCGAAGATTTGATGCGTTCTTTTGAAAAGGCGGTGATTTTGGCTCATATAGATGATGCCTGGAAAGAACATTTGCGTGAAATGGATGAGTTGAAGCAATCTGTTCAGAATGCAACTTACGAGCAAAAAGATCCTTTGTTGATTTATAAGTTTGAGTCTTATAATCTTTTCAAGACGATGGTAGAAAAGATTAATAAGGGGATGGTGTCTACTTTGATGAAAGGTCAGATTCCTATGCAGGAGCCTGAGCAGGTAAGAGAAGCAGAACAGCGTCGGACAGATTTGAGTAAAATGCGGGAAAGCCGTGCTGAAGCTCAGGCTGCAACAGCGAACCGGGGACCTGTTCATCAGACACCGGTGAAAGTAGGTCCCAAGGTAGGACGTAATGAGCTTTGTCCTTGCGGAAGCGGACTGAAGTATAAGAATTGTCATGGAAAAAACGAGTAACCGATGAACGGGGTAACGATGAATGATGAGTAATGATTACATGTCTCGTCATTTGTCGGTTATCACTCATCACTCATCATTCATCATTCATCATTCATCATTCATCATTCATCATTCATCATTCATCATATGTTGTCATTATTTATCAATTGGGATATTAGTCCTGAAATTTTCAATCTGGGAGGAATTTCAATCCGTTATTACGGACTTTTATTTGCTTTAGCTTTTGTATTGGGTTACCGGGTAGAAGAAAAGATGTTTAAGGCAGAAGGGTTGCCGATGGCTTGGTTGGATAAATTGTGGTTGTATGTTGCAATAGCAACGATTATCGGAGCCCGGCTGGGACATTGCATTTTTTATGACTGGGCTTATTATAGCCAGCATCCTTTGGAAATGATATTGCCTGTCCGTTTTGTTCCGGAATTTAAATTTACAGGTTATCAGGGTTTGGCCAGTCATGGTGCAGCGATTGGTATTATTGCCGGATTGTGGTATTATTCCCGTAAAGTCAGTAAGAAGTCTATCTTTTGGATTTTGGACAGGGCGGTAATTCCGATTGCTCTGGCCGGTTTTTTTATTCGAATGGGGAATTTGATGAATTCGGAGATTATAGGTTTGCCGACAGATGTACCCTGGGGATTTCGTTTTGTTAATTCTGGTATGGAAAATCCTGAATTGCCCCGCCATCCGGCTCAATTGTATGAAGCAGTTTGTTATCTGGTCAGTTTTTTTGTTTTGATGTATCTTTATTGGCGTACAGATGTCAAGAAGCGGATGGGATTTATTTTCGGAGCTTTTCTGATTTTGATTTTTACGGCCCGTTTTATCATTGAATTTGTAAAGGAAGTGCAGGAACCCTGGGAAATAGGAATGATGTTGAATATGGGGCAAATTTTGAGTATTCCTTTTATTTGTGCAGGTGTATTTATGCTTTGGTATAGTAAGAAAATGCCTGCTCCGGAAACAAAGATTCCGCAGACGGGCAAGAAAGCTTAGGGAGATTATGTACGAAAAAAAATTTATGATAGAGGCTATCCGTCTGGCAATGGAAAATGTGGAGAAAGGGAAAGGCGGACCTTTTGCTGCAATAGTTGTGAAAGAAGGCAAGGTAATAGCTGCCTGTGCCAATACGGTGACTGCTGATTGTGATCCTACCGCGCATGCCGAGGTAAATGTTATCCGTATGGCTTGCCGTGAGTTACGTAGTCATCAGTTGTCCGGTTGTGAACTCTATTGCAGTTGTGAGCCTTGTCCGATGTGTTTGGGTGCTATATACTGGGCCAGGCCTGCCCGGGTTTATTATGCTTCGTCTCAGGAAGATGCTGCAGAGGCCGGTTTTGACGATTCCTTTATCTACAAAGAGATTGCTTTGCCGGAATCTGACCGGACGATTCCTTTTTTGCATGAAAAGGAGGCCGGTGCGGGAGAAGAATTCAGGTTGTGGATGACAACTCCGGAAAAAATAGAATATTAAAGTTGCTTTATGGAGTTAGTGCTCACTGGTTTATGGCTTATTGCAGGTCTGGGAATTGGCTGGTTGTTGTCTTTACCGGTCCGGAAAGTTGACCGTATCCGCCTGAATATCTTGCAACAGCATTTTGATTCGCTTCTAAAAAAAGAGCAGGAACTCCGGGAAGAGCATATTGCTTTATTACGGGAATCTGAAAGACTGAAAGAAAATCTGCGGCTTACGGAAGAAAAACTGCAATCTCAAAAGAAAGAGATGGGAGAACTTCAGCAATTATTATCGGACCAATTCCGGAATCTGGCAACTGAGATATTAGATGATAAATCCAGGCGTTTCACAGAAACGAACCGGGAAAACATAGAGAAAATCCTTTCGCCTTTGAATAAAGATATTGAAGAATTCCGTAAAAAGGTGGATGAAGCTTACCATAAAGAGTCGACAGAGCGGACTATTCTGGAACGCAAGATTGCGGAATTGGTGCAGTTAAATAATCAGCTTAGGGTGGACGCTGCTAATTTGACGAACGCTTTGAAAGGAAATACTAAGACACAAGGAGATTGGGGGGAAATGATCCTGGAGCGTATTTTGGAAAATTCCGGTTTGACCCGGGGCAGGGAGTATTTTGTGCAGGAAACCCTGAAAGATGATGCCAACCGGACCATTCACGGTGAGCGTGGCAATTTGATGCGTCCGGATGTGGTTATCGTCTATCCGGATAGCCGGAAAGTGATTATTGATTCGAAAGTTTCCCTGACAGCTTATGTCAACTATTGTAATGCAGAAACGGATGTTGAGCGTGAACTTACTTTAAAAGCTCATATGCAATCCATCCGGAAACACATTGATGAGTTATCGGAAAAGAATTATTGTGCATGGGCTGGCGGGACCTTGGATTTTGTTATGATGTTTATCCCTAATGAAGCTTCGTATGTATTGGCTATGCAAACAGATTCAGCTTTGTGGAATGAAGCTTACCGGAAACGGGTATTGCTGCTGAGTCCGGCCAATCTGATTGTTTCCTTAAAGCTTACAGCCGATTTGTGGAGTCGGGAATATCAAAATAGGAATGCTTTGGAAATTGCAGAACGGGGAGCAAAGTTATACGATAAATGTGTTTCATTTTTAGAGAGTTTTACTTCTGTCGGTGAGAGTATCCGTAAGACACAGGATGTCTATGAACAGGCTTTTAGTCGTTTAAAAAGCGGAAATGGCAATTTGATAGCACAAACTATGAAATTGAAGGAACTGGGAGTTAAGTCCAGGAAAGGAAGTAAAGAAATTCCGCAGGAACTGGCGGATGGCGCGGAACCGGAATCTTGATTTTATACCAGTTTGTTTCAAATGACGGAATAAGTTTTTTTGTAAAAATCTAAGGAATTTGAATTATGGATATATTAAAAGCAGAGTTTGTTGTCAGTAATTCGACTGTGGATAAATGTCCGAAACCAGATCGCCATGAATATGCTTTTATCGGACGTTCAAATGTAGGAAAATCCTCTTTAATCAACATGCTGACTAATAACAAAAAGTTAGCTAAAACTGCTGCGAAGCCTGGTAAAACCCAATTGATAAATCATTTTTTAATTAATGATTTCTGGTATATGGTGGATTTACCGGGTTATGGGTATGCCCGTACTTCTGAAACCAACCGCCGGTTGTTTGAAAGAATGATCCGGGATTATATTCTGAAGCGTGAAAATCTGGTTTGTCTTTTTGTGCTGATAGACAGTCGGCATGAGCCTCAGCAGATAGATCTGGAATTTATGGAATGGTTGGGTGAAAACGGAGTACCTTTTGTAATGGTGTTTACCAAAGCCGATAAGCTGACTACTACCCAACGTATCACATGTATTGATGAATATCATAAAGTGATGCTGAATACCTGGGAATCAACCCCGGTGGCTTTTATGACTTCGTCGGAAAAACGTCTGGGGCGGGAAGAGTTGTTGGATTATATTGATGAATTGAATAAAAGTGTGAAGTTGTAACGGTATGATATTATGGTGGTTTTTCCAAATGCAAAAATAAATATAGGGCTTTTCGTGACCGGGAAAAGACCGGATGGTTTTCATAATCTGGAGACTGTTTTTTATCCGGTGGGGTTGTCTGATGTTTTGGAAATTGCTGAAGGAAACGGATGTCCCGGGGAATATATTTTTCACAATACGGGGATAGATGTGGGGTGTGAACCTGAAAAAAATTTGATTATAAAAGCTTATCTTTTGCTGGCTGCTGCATATCGTTTGCCAGCGGTGAATATCCATTTGCATAAAGTAATTCCTTTCGGTGCAGGTTTGGGAGGAGGTTCGGCGGATGCGGCGTTTATGCTGAAAGCTCTGAATGAATATTTTGAATTGCATCTGCCGGAACAAAAATTAATGGAGTTAGCTGCAGCATTAGGGAGCGACTGTGCTTTTTTTATCCGGAATCATCCCGTATTTGCAACCGGAAAGGGAGAGTTGCTCGAGGATATACAACTTTCTTTAGCCGATTATCAAATCGTTGTTGTAAAGCCGACTGCCGGAGTTTCTACGCCTGAGGCATATGCCGGGATTGTTCCCGGACCGGCACCTGTTCATTTGCAGGAAATAGGAAAATGGACTGTTACAGATTGGAAAGAAAGGGTGTACAACGACTTTGAAAAAACTGTGTTTTTGAAGTATCCTGAGGTTGCGGCATTAAAGCAGAAATTATACGAGTCCGGAGCTTTGTATGCTTCAATGACAGGAAGCGGTTCTGCTGTTTTCGGTATTTTTGAAAAAAGAAATAAAATAAAAATAGAATATCCGGGCTGTTTTGTCTGGCAGGAGAATCAGGATTGATTTTTTTGAATAAGATGAGGAATTAAAATGAAAGAAAATCTGACAATTATATTGATAGGTCTGGTAGCCGGTTTTATCGGTATTTTGCCGTTGTTGCAGAAAAAGGCGGATAGATATTCTCTTTTGGCTGCTTTTTTGTTGTTTTTTATGATGCCTTATATCGTATTTCATTTCCATCTGCCGTGGGCGCAATGGTGGTGGAAAGGTATGCTGATTTCCGGGGTGCTGGCTTTACCGCTGGCTTTTTCTTTTGTCCGGGGAAATTCCCGGTGTACTTTTCCTTTATTATTGGCTGCTGTCATTGTCGGGGCTTTTATCTCTTTTCTGGGGCATTATCTTTTGTAAAAAGGATGCGATAAGAAGAGATAATAGTTTGCAATGATGTGTATACATAATGTTGTACTAAAATGAAGCAAAAGATACTCTTTGTTTGTCACGGAAACATTTGCCGTAGTCCGATGGCAGAATTTATAATGAAGAAACTGGTTAAAGATGCCGGACGTGAGGATGAATTTGAAATAGCCTCTGCGGCTACTTCCACAGAGGAGATAGGTAATGATATTTATCCTTTGGCCAAAGCTTGTTTATTGAAGCATGGTATATCGTTTACCCCCAGAGAGGCACGGCAGGTGACGTGTTCCGATTATGATTATTACGACCGTATTTTTTTGATGGATAGGAACAACTTGTGTTGGTTGCGCAATGTATTGCCCGAAGTGAAAGATGAAAGAGGTAAGATACAATTGCTGATGTCATTGACGGGTAGTAACTGTGATGTGGCTGACCCATGGTACACCGGTGATTTTGAGCGGACTTATCAGGATATTACTGAGGCTTTGTCACATTTATTGTAAAGAAACCAATAGCGTTTAATTTTATTATGGCGGGGTGTGTTACGGATTTTGTATACACACTCCGCCGTTGAATTTACCGTTTCAGGGCAAATGAATAGAAAATAGCGGAGATTCCGCCAAATATAAAAGCCAACCCCGTCCATATAATGATGTTAAACGCACCAAACAGGGGATGGAAAATAATCAGAAAAGCGAAAATTAAAGTGAGAATACCTCCTGCCAATACCCATCCCCAGGAAGGACTGTGATACGATTGCATGACAGAGGATTGTCCGATGAAACTGATACCTGCGAACATAAGGATGAAACCAACCAAATAAGGTAACATATCTGCTGTCCAGACCAGATTTCCCAATAGTATAAATCCGATAATCAGGTCCAGAATACCAATGGCCAGTCCCCAACCCCAGTTGCGGAAGTGCCGTCCGGCAAAAGCATTGACGATTTCACCGATACCATACATGATAAACATGATACTGAAATAAACAGCCAATGCGAAATAGGATTCTACAGGATTCCGGAATACCCAGATTCCACAGGCAATAGAGAGAATACCGATAATCAGCATTAGCCACCAATACCGGTTTGTTGGAATGTAATTGTTTGTCGTTTCCATAACTATAATTGTTTTTGATTATAGCTGTTTTAACGGGAAAGAAAAGGGAAGGTTTAAAAATGTGCGGATTACTTTATGTCCGGGAGGGGATTTGAAATCCGGTTTTGACCGGAATAGCAGAAAAAAACTGTCCGGACAGTTTTTTCCGGACAGTTTTTTTCTTTGCTATTATCTGTTATTTAACTAAATGTACATCGAGTTGAGGGAAAGGTATGTTGATATTTTCTTCGGCAAATGTTTTGTATATTTTTTCATTCATGTCGAAGTATACTCCCCAGTAGTCCGGAGCATTAACCCAAGCACGTACAACAATATTCACAGAACTTTCTCCCAGTGAGGTCAGGGCAATAAAATAGTCCGGATTTTTCAGAATGCGGTTGTCAGCGTTCAGAAGTTTTTCAATGACGTTCCGTGCTTTATCGTAGTTATCTCCGTAAGCAATTCCGAATTGCCAGTCTACTCGCCGGGTTGCTTCTGTGGAATAGTTTTGGGTGATACCCGTTGATAAACCTCCATTGGGTATGATGATAATTTTGTTGTCGGGAGTTGTCAGGATGGTGTTGAAAATTTGTATTTCTTTGACAGTTCCGCTTTGTCCCTGGGCTTCAATAAAATCGCCCACTTTAAAAGGTTTGAACAGCAAAATCATAATTCCTCCGGCAAAGTTTTGCAAAGTGCCGCTTAAAGCCATGCCTACACCAACTCCGATGGAAGCGAATAAGGCAATGATGGAACTGGTTTCTACACCGAGCGTTCCGACAACCATCAGAATTAATAGAAAATTAAGTGTAATATTAATCAAGCTTCGGGTGAAAGTAGATAATGAAGCTTCTACATGACGTCTTTCCAGAATGTTACTTACTAGTTTTTTTAATCTTTTTACAATCCAGCGTCCAATCAGAAAAATGATAATTGCTGCCAGTAATTTTGAACCCAGTGTAGTGCTCAGATTAATCAGCTTGTCCAGGAATACATCCCAATTCATTGTGGATACGGGTGTTAATATTTCTTCCATAATGATTGTTTAAAAAATTGAATATGATTTTAAATTTGTGTGAAATTAATAAAAAGAATATATTTTTCAAATTTATGGGCCGGGATAACAGGCAATTCATTTCTTTTTGTACAGTTTTTGCCAAATAATTGTATTTTTGCAGGCTCTGAATGGTATATAATAGTAATTAAAATAATAATCGGAATGAATATAGAAAGTCTGTTGGTTGCTAAAGTCATTGAAGCAGTTAAGGAATGTTATGGTGCGGAGGCTGAGCCGGATAAAATTCAGTTGCAGGCCACCCGAAAAGAGTTTGCAGGCGATTTGACAGTGGTTGTGTTCCCTTTTACCCGTTTTTCTAAAAAATCGCCTGAGGAAACCGGTAAAGAATTGGGAGAATATTTGAAAAGATACATAGAAGAAGTCCGGGACTATAACGTTGTAAAGGGATTTTTGAATATAGAGATTTCGTCAGCCTATTGGTTGGAAGTGTTGAATGAAGTTGCTCTTGATCCGAAATATGGTTATTTTCATGAAAAAAGCGGAAATTCTTATATGATAGAATATTCGTCTCCCAATACGAATAAGCCTTTGCATTTGGGCCATATCCGGAATAATTTGCTGGGATGGTCTGTTTCAGAAATACAAAAAGCAAACGGGCATGAGGTGAAGATGGTGAATCTGGTGAACGACCGGGGGATTCATATTTGTAAAAGTATGATAGCTTGGAAAAAGTATGCCTGTGGGGCAACTCCGGAGTCGGCCGGAATGAAAGGAGACCATTTTGTGGGAGATTATTATGTCCGTTTTGACAAGGAGTATAAGGCACAAATCAAGCAATTGACGGAAGAAAAAGGACTGGATGAGGAAGAGGCTAAAAAGCAGGCTCCCATTTTGCTGGAGGCTCAGGATATGCTGCGGAAATGGGAGGCCGGGGACGAGGAAACCGTTGGGTTATGGCGTACCATGAATGATTGGGTACTAAAGGGGTTTGATGAAACTTATAAACTGATGGGCGTCGGATTTGATAAGATATATTTTGAATCGCAGACTTATAAAAAAGGCCGTGATATTGTGTTGAAAGGTTTGGCCGACGGTGTACTTTACCGGAAAGATACGGGAAGTGTATGGGCTGATCTGACGGGAGACGGATTGGATCATAAATTGTTGTTGAGAGACGATGGAACGTCTGTATATATGACTCAGGATATTGGGACTGCGTATGAACGTTTCAATGAGTTTGATATGGATGAAATGATTTATGTTGTTGGAAATGAACAGAATTATCATTTTCAGGTTCTTTCTTTGATTTGCGGTAAATTGGGTTTTCCCTGGGCTGATAAGATAAAACATCTTTCTTACGGGATGGTGGAATTACCGGAAGGAAAAATGAAATCGCGTGAAGGTACTGTTGTGGATGCTGATGATTTGATGCAGGAAATGATTCATACAGCCCGTGAAACTTCACAGGAATTGGGTAAATTGGATGGCTATTCGGCGGAAGAGGCTGAGGAGGTGTACCGGAAAGTGGCATTGGGGGCTTTAAAATATTTCATTTTAAAAGTAGATCCCAAGAAGACAATGTTGTTCAATCCCAAAGAGTCTATTGATTTTAACGGGAATACAGGACCTTTTATCCAATATACCTACGCCCGTATTCAGTCGGTGTTGCGGAAGGCTGCCGAAGCAGGGACGGAGCCTCAGGCGGCCGGTATTCATATCCGTATTTCGGAAAAAGAACAGAATCTGATAAAATGGATTGCTAAACTTCCGGATGTAGTGCGGGAAGCGGGAGCAACTTATAGCCCTGCATTGCTGGCAAATTATTCTTATGACCTGGCAAAGGAATTTAATCAGTTTTACCATGATTTTTCTATTCTGAAGGAAGAAGACAGGGAGGTGAAAAATTTCCGGTTGCTGTTGGCAAAGGTATGTGGAGAAGCGATTAAAAATGCAATGGGTATGTTGGGTATAGAAATGCCGGACAGAATGTAAAGATGAATCTGACCAATTATCATAGTCATTGTTCTTTTTGTGACGGCCGGGCACCTATGGAAGAATTTGTAAAATCGGCTGTTGCTGCCGGTTTTACGGCTTATGGGGTATCTTCGCATGCTCCTTTGCCTTTTGCTACCCAATGGACGCTGAAACAAGAGGAGGTGGTAGCATATCTCCGGGAAATTGAGAGGCTTAAAAAGAAATATGCCGGACAGATAGAATTGTATGCCGGTATGGAAATCGATTATTTGAGCGGTGTTCAGAATCCTGCAAATGATTATTTTCAGAATTTGCCCCTGGATTACCGGATAGGTTCCGTACATCTTGTTTATACAGACGAGGGAGAAATTATTGATACGGATACCAGTGCTGAAAATTTTAGTTTTCTGTTGCATAAATATTTCGGAGGAGATTTAAGACGATTGGCAGAGCGTTATTATGAGGCTTCATTGGAGTTGGTGGAGTCGGGAGGCTTTGATTTTATCGGACATGCTGATAAAATTTTTTATAATGCGGAATGTTTTGAACCCGGAGTTACAGGATATTCCTGGTATAAAGAATTGTGTGAAAATTTGTTCCGCCGGATTGCAGGGAAAGGTTTGATGCTGGAGATTAATACCAAAGCATATCAGTCAAAGGGGTGTTTTTTTCCTGCCTGTCAGCATTTTGAAATAATCCATCGTTTGGGTATACCAGTTGTTGTAAATTCTGACGCCCATTTTCCGGAGCGGATTAATGCCGGTCGGCAGGAAGCTTTGGCGCAGCTTAAAGCAAGTGGTTTTACTTCTGTTTGTGAGATGCATCAGGGGAAATGGTTGGAAGTAAGTATTGATATATAGTGTGGGCCGTGGAAATTAGTTGGTGAAGGCTCTGAGGTCTTTTCCGGATGAACAAAGTTCCGGAAATTAAAAAAATGAAAAGATGAATGAGGAATTGAATTTAGAACAGGTATTGGAATTGGTTGTAGTGTGGGCCAAAGAAGCGGGAAAGCTCCATCTTTCTTATTTCCGGGGAAATAACCTGGATATCCGTACCAAATCCAATGTATATGATGTGGTTACCCGGGCGGACAAAGAGGCTGAGGCTTTTTTGATTCATGAAATCGGGAAAAATTTTCCGGAGCATGCTGTATTGGGAGAGGAAAGCGGAGAACATACCGGACTGGCGGATTACCGTTGGGTAATCGATCCTTTGGACGGAACGAATAATTTTAGCCAGGGCTTGCCTGTATTTACTGTTTCCATCGGTTTGCAATATAAGAAGGAAACCGTGTTGGGCGTTGTATATGCTCCTTATTTTGATGAACTTTACACGGCTGTAAAAGGAAAAGGTGCTTTTTTGAATGCAGCACCTATTCATGTATCTGTCAAAAACGATCTGGGGCATTCTGTTCTGGGAACGGGGTTCCCTTATGATAAAGACATAAATCCGGATAATAATGCTGCCAACCTTGCTGCTATTTTGCCTCATTTGCGGGGTATCCGTCGCATGGGTTCGGCTGCATATGATTTGTGCTGTACGGCTGCCGGGTGGTTGGATGGATATTGGGAGCTGGGATTAAGTCTGTGGGATATGTGTGCCGGAGCGTTGATTGTGGAAGAAGCCGGCGGATGTGTGGTAACTTTCCGGGAAAACAGAGGTATTTCTATTATTGCCGGAAATGCCGTTATTGTGAAAAAAATCCGTGAAAAAATCAATTGAATGCTTAAATATCCCGGTAATTCCGCTACTCTGTAACTTTTATATAAGATTTAATTATTTATAATATGAGAATAAGAATCATTTGTTTATGCGTGTGTGTTTTGTGTGTTTACAGTCTTCGGGCACAGTTGTCCGGGCCGGTCTATCCTGTTCCGCAGGAGATGAAATGGGGACTGCAGGTAGTGGAGTTGCCTGCTGGTTTTCAATTGACCGGGGAATCGTCGGCTAATCCTTTTGCTGTAAATCAACTGAAAGCATTGTTGGGAGGGGAAAGTGGCAAGACTGAAAAATTTACAATATATATTGGGAAAAGAGGAGACAAAGCAGTTCGTAAATATGCGCATCTTATTCCTCAGCAGCCTGAAGGTTATTATCTTTCGGTAGCGGACGACCGGATTGTATTGGCCGGAAATGATGACCGAGGAACTTATTATGCGGTGCAGACTTTGCGTCAGTTATTGCAGGGAAAGCGCATTCAGGAAGTTGAAATCAGAGATTATCCTGTGGTCCGTTTCCGGGGTGTGGTTGAAGGTTTCTATGGTACACCGTGGAGTCATGAAGCACGTCTGAGACAATTGAGATTCTATGGCGATAATAAGCTCAATACTTATATTTATGGTCCCAAAGATGATCCTTTTCACAGTTGTCCGGACTGGCGTAAACCTTATCCGGCCGAAGAAGCAGACCACATTCGTGAGTTGGTCCGGGTAGCCCGGGAGAATGCTGTAGATTTTGTATGGGCTATTCATCCGGGGCAGGATATCAAATGGAACGAAGAGGACCGCAGTCTGTTGCTGGCAAAATTTGAAAGTATGTATCGGTTGGGAGTCCGGGCATTTGCTGTTTTTTTTGATGATATTTCAGGTGAAGGGACCCATCCGGAACGTCAGGCCGATTTATTGAATTATATTGATAATTATTTTGTGAAGGTGAAAGGTGATGTCACACCTTTAATTATGTGTCCTACGGAATATAATAAAAGCTGGTCTAATCCGGCCAAAGGATATTTGACTACTCTGGGGACAAAGCTGAATTCCGGGATTCAGATTATGTGGACGGGAGACCGGGTGATTTCGGATATAACGGAATCCGGGCTGGCTTGGGTGAATGAAAAAATCAAACGTCCGGCTTATGTGTGGTGGAACTTTCCGGTATCGGATTATGTGCGGGACCATTTGTTGATGGGAGCGGTTTATGGGTTAGAGCTTCATATTGGCAAAGAAATGTCGGGTTTTGTGACTAATCCGATGGAGCATGCAGAGGCTTCAAAGATTGCTATTTTCAGTGTGGCGGATTATGCCTGGAATCCGGAGCACTATCATGTTCAAGGTAGCTGGAAAGCTGCAGTAAAGGCTGTATTGCCCGGTGAATCTGAGAGTTTGCAGGTATTTGTTAATCATAATTCTGATTTAGGACCGAACGGACATGGCTATCGCCGGGAGGAATCTGTGGAAATTTATCCGGTGGCTGATCGTTTTTTGAAAGGGTGCCGTCAGGGGAAATTGTCATCAGAAGAGTATTTGTTGTTGGCTGATGAGTTCACTAAAATTGTGGAAGCTGCCGATGTCTTGGCTGTTAATCAGGAAAACAGGGCTTTGGCGGAGGAGCTTCGGCCCTGGTTGGAACAGTTTAAAAATATGGGATTGTCCGGGCTTGAAGTATTGGCTATGTGGAAAGCTGCAGAAGCGGGTGATAAAGATATGTTCCTGCGAAAATATAAACATATGAGAGCATTGCAGCAAAAAGGTTTTGCGATAGACCAGACTTATAATCAAAATCCTTATCAACCTGGCGTAAAGACCGGTTCAAAGGTGATGCAGCCGTTGATTGATACGCTTTTTGTGTTGGCGACGGAATGTTATAACCGGAAATGCGGTGCTCAGTTGGACAGCAAGATATTCACTTCTCCTCATCGGTCATATAGTACGGTGGAGCAATTCAAAACTTTGCCGGTACGTGTAAAAAACAACCGTATTATAGTTTCTCCTATGCTTGAAGTAGTGAAATGGGGCAACGGACAATATTTGGGTGTAGAATTAGACAATGTGTATACATTGAAAGGTTTGGAGGCAGATTTTGGTGTGAAGGAAAGTGCAGCCTGGTTGCAACTGGAAACGTCGGTTGACGGGAAGTTGTGGGAAACTGTTGGGATGTCGCAGCATGAGAATCAGGTGAAAGCACAATTGGACGTGAAAGCCCGTTTTATCCGTATAGTTAATAAAAGCGGACAGGAACAGCAGGCTTATCTCAGGAAATTTGTGGTAGTACTTTAGAGTTCAGGACATAACGATGGTTTGAGCAGAAGGTTTGAGGATGGAATTGGCCAGGATGCGCCGGGCTGTCTGATAACCTTCGTTGTAGATTTCCTGAATGTGTTCGAGGTCAAACATGCTGTATTTGCTCATATTTTGCGGTGCAATGAATACATCGCTCATACTGCGGTCTATGTCGGTATTCCGGTCTATTCCCAAGTGGAAAGAACGAATAGCCATTCCCAGCATGTTGGTTATTTTTTCGGAAGTATCCAGTGAATTGATTTCTACGGAAATGATTTTTTCACATCTTTTCCGGATAGGCCGGACCGGAAGGTTCATAAAAACGCCTCCGTCTACATAGTCGTTACTGTCGATTTCTTTCGGGGTAAAGACAACCGGAATAGAGCAGGAGGCAATGATGCAGGGAAGGAGTTCCCCATGTTCAAAATGGACCGGGATAGCGTGATTGATGTCACTGGCTGTAATCACTAAAGGAATTTTTAATTCTTCGAAAGTTGCTGTATGCAGAAATTCTTTCAGGTGTTCTTCCATTCCGTTCATAGTCATGATACCCTTTTTGGACATAGTGGGACGGGCAAAATGTAATATCTTTTTTCCTGTGAAAAATTTCAGGCATTCTTCAGGAGTATGGCCGGAAGCTATCATTGCTCCGATAATGGAACCGGCACTGGTTCCTGATATGATGTCCGGTTTAAGTCCGGTGTCGTACATGGCTTGTATGACTCCCAGATGAGCAAACCCTCTGGCACCTCCTCCTCCGAGTACCAAGCCTATGTGATATTGTGGTGCAATGTCCATGAACACAATTTATGATATGTTTATGAATGTGTACGAAAAAAAACAACTCCGGGTTTTATTTCTCAAATATAGCAAAAAGAAATTGTTTTTTTACAGATATTCACTTAAGTTTAGGGTGGAAATCATGAAATTTTTACCAAGTTGTAAGATACGTACAAATCTGAATAAGGATATGGTTATATTACAGAGAATCAGGAGCGGGAAAGAAGTTGCTTTCCAAAAATTGCTGGAATTGTATACTGAAGCTTTTCCGCCGGAAGAACGCAGGGATACGGAACAATTGGCGGAGTGGCTGGATACTAAGCCGGCTATGTGTTTTAATGCAGTGGAATGTGACGGGGTATTGGCTGGCTTAGTGGTATATTGGGATTTCGGGACTTTTTATTATCTGGAGCATCTGGCTGTATTTGCTGATATGAGAAATAAGAAGATCGGGCAACAGATTCTGGATTGGATAAAAGAGCATTTGAAAGGGATATGGGTTTTAGAAGTGGAACCGGCTGATACGGAAATGGCAATGAGGCGTATTAACTATTACCGGCGGAATGGTTTTCAGATACTTGATAAGACTTATATGCAACCTTCTTATCGTTCCGGGGGAGAAGCATTTCCGCTTTGGATTATGGGAAATGAACCGGGCCAACCGCAGCCAGTGTTGGACGAACAGATACAGGTGATAAAAAACAGGGTATATTATTCCGGTTGGAATGAATGTTGCGGTTGAACTGTAGTGTCGTAACAGGGAGCGCGTGGAATATTAGTCCGTTGGTGCGCTTACAGTGTTGGTGTATATAAAGAAAAACCGGATTTCAGTATACTGAACCCGGTTTTAAAATTTTTGGCTAAATTCTGTTTTTTACTTTATTTTTTCAGCATTTCACAGATTTCATTGTATACAGATTCGCCTGTGAAGCCGAATTTTTCGTCCAGAACTTTGGCTGGTGCGGAGTAGCCGAAATGATTTACTCCGTGTATTTTTCCGTGGCAACCGACCAGTCCTTCGAGTGTGACGGATAGCCCTGCAGTAAGCCCGAATTTAGGTCTATCTGCCGGAATCACTTCTTCCTGGTAAGCAATTGGTTGTTGCCGGAACAGACCTTCTGAAATAGCAGATACAACTTGTGAGGTGATGCCTTTTCTTTCTTTCAGCAGATGGGCAGCTTCGGTCAAAGTAGATACTTCCGAACCGGATGCAATCAGAATGACATCGGGATTCTGTCCGTTTTTCAGTGTAATGTAGGCACCTTTTTCGGCAGCCATAGCTTCGTCATAGCGATTGTTTTCTGCTGGCAGGTCATTTACATTTTGCCGGGAGAATACCAATGCCGTCGGGGTGTCGGTGTTTTCCATTGCCATTTTCCACGCTATACTGGTTTCGGCGGCATCTGCAGGGCGTAGTGCCAGTAAGCTCATTTTGTGATGGTGATTCTGCATTTTTTCCAGTAGCCGTAACTGGGCTTCGTGTTCGATAGGCTGGTGGGTAGGACCGTCTTCACCCACGCGGAATGCGTCGTGGGTCCAGATATATTTCACCGGTACTTCCATTAAAGCTGATAACCGGAAAGCCGGTTTCATATAGTCTGAGAATACAAAGAAAGTTCCGCAGGCTACATGGATACCACCGTGGAGGGCGATGCCGTTGCAAATGGCTGCCATGGTCAGTTCTGCTACGCCGGCTTGCAGGAATTTTCCGCTGAAGTCTCCTTTTACCAGATTTCTTGCACCTCCTTTGATGAATCCGTCGGTTTTGTCGGAGTTTGAAAGGTCGGCAGAACTGACAATCATATTGTCTACCTGTTTAGCCAATTCTGCCAATACGTCGGCAGAAGCTGCCCGGGTGGCAATGTTGGCTTTGTGGGCAATGGCTTTGTAGTCGATGTCAGGAGCTTTTCCCGACAGATAATAGTGATATTTGGCTGCCAGTTCAGGATTTGCTTTTTCCCAGGCTGCCTGTTCTTCTTTTTTCTTTTTGGCGTAAGCCTTTTTTTCTTCAATCACCTTTTTGTAATATTCCAGTACTTCGGGGAAGATGGTGAAAGGATGTTCCGGATTGCCGCCCAGGTTTTCAATGGTTTTTTGGATTGATGCACCTGCTGCGCTGAGTGGCTGACCATGCGTAGATACTTTATTGGAGTAGTCTTCATTGTTTTCTCCGATGGCACCTTTTCCCATTAAGGTATGACCGATAATCAGAGTAGGACGTTGCGTTTCCGCCTGGGCTTTTTTCAATGCCTGGCGGATTTCTTCCGCACTATTTCCGTTGATGGTTATCGTATTCCAGCCCCAGGCTTTGTATTTCATTGCTGTATCTTCGTGGGTAACTTCGTCCACTTTAGTGGAGAGCTGGATGTTGTTGGCATCGTAAAACATAATCAGGTTTGACAGTCCCAGTGTTCCGGCTATGCGGCCTGCTCCCTGGGAAATTTCTTCCTGTATACCTCCGTCTGAGATGAAAGCGTATGTTTTGTGGGCCATCCATTCTCCGAAACGCGCCACCAGAAAGCGTTCCGCAATAGCTGCTCCGACGGCCATAGCATGTCCCTGTCCCAACGGACCGGAAGTATTTTCAATACCTCTTTGTATGTCTCTTTCCGGATGTCCGGGAGTGATGCTGCCCCATTGACGGAAGTTTTGCAGGTCTTCCATAGTGTATTTACCAAGCAGGCTTAGTGTTGCATAGAGCATCGGTGACATATGGCCGGGGTCCAGGAAAAAACGGTCCCGGTTTGCCCATGTTGCATCTTCCGGATCAAAGTTCAGAAATTCTGAAAATAACACATTGGCGTAGTCGGCTCCTCCCATAGCTCCGCCGGGGTGTCCTGATTTAGCTTTTTCTACCATTGCTGCTGCAAGAATCCGGATATTATCCGCTGCTCTGTCGGTTATTGTATTCATATTAGTTTTAGGGTTTATTTATTTTTTGAACAAAGATATAATAAAGAAATGAAAGTCTGGTATAGTATACTTTCTCATACTTTTTGTTTGATTACAAGGAATTTTATATTTAAAGATTTAGGTCTTTATACTGATGTTCCCACCAAGCCGGCTGGTCTTTCAGGTATTTGGCAAAGTAGGAGAGGATGGTATTGTTCCATAAGATGCGCTGGTTGTAATCGACAACAGCGTGGTCGGCATCTTTTACGAAAACCAGTTCTGCATCTTTGCCTAAGAGTTTCAGGGCTGTATAAAATTCGATGCTCTGTCCGGTAGGAACGTTTACGTCTTTGGTGCCGTGGATTAACAACAGGGGTACTTTGACTTTGTCTGCATTGAATAGCGGGCTTTGGTCTACATATATATCCCTGCGGTTCCAGGGGTAAGCGTGTGCCGAGGCGTTGGTGCTGTATCCGTAGCCCCAATATCCTTCACCCCAGTATCCGGCAATGGAAGATATTCCGGCATGCGATATGGCACAGGCGAAAATATCGGTCTGTGTTGTCAGGTATTCGGTGGTAAATCCGCCGTAAGATGCTCCCATGCAGCCAACTCTTGCCGGGTCGATGAAAGTATGCGCCTTGATAAATGCTTTTGTTGAAGCGATGATTTCGTCGCCTGTGATTTTTCCCCAGTTGTTCTGGTGGCGGGCAGAAAATTCCTGACCGTATCCGATGGTTCCGGAGGGTTGGAGTACATAAACAACGTAACCATTGGCTGTGTATAGGTTAAATGGCCAACGGCCGCCGAAAGTACGTGATACCGGGGTTGTCCCGCCGTAATAATAGACAATCAACGGGTATTTTTGGGATGGGTCAAAGTCTGCCGGCAGATAGTAACGGCCGTCAATAACCGTACCTTTTTTGTAGTTGTAGTCCCAGTCTTTCATTTCCCCGAATGTGATGTTTTCATATTGTTTTTGAGCAGGATTGTCCCATAAAGCGGCCTGGTTGCCGGATAGATTCAGGGTGTAAATGCGGGGTGGGTAATTGGTATTGGAAGCGGTGTACATCATTTCATTGGCATTTTCCGAAAAGCTGGTTCTCAGAATCATGTCGCCCGGGCAGTTGATGCGGGTAAATTTACCGTTTTTGTATTGATATAACCGGACAAAATCGGCTTCGGTAACTTTGGCATAGATAGTTCCGTTCTTATGCCATATTGCTTCTTCGACAGAAGGATTGAAATTCCGGGTGATTGCCTGGGTTTGTTTTGTGGTCAGGTCATACAGGTAGAGCTGGGTGTCATATTGGTTTGCAATTTGGTTTTTGCCAATATTTTCACCCATTTTTCCGAATGCTGAAGGGCCGCCTTGTACTAATAATTTTGTTCCGTCGGGGGAAAAACTGCAATTAACAGAGAATAAGCGGTCCTGCCACAGTGTATCGGTTTTTAATGTGGCGATGTCTATCAGATATATGCTTTGTTTGCTGAATGGGTATTCAGTGTATTCCGGCCGGCTTGTTGAGAATAGCAGTTTTTTTCCGTCTGCACTGATATCCATAAGTGAAGTAGTCAGATTCCCCCAGGTCAGCCGGGAATGTAATCCGGTAGCAAAGTCGTATTTACACAGGTAATAGCGTTGCCGGAAATAAGCCTGACGGTCTTGGATGCCGGCAAGTTTACGTAGTTCCCATTGTGAGTCGCTGTAATTTTCGTAATCGTAATAAATCAGGTAAGAACGATCCGGCGACCAGGTGTAGCTTGTGATTTGCTGGTCTTCCTTAATCAGACAGGTTTGCTGTTGTTTTTCGATGTCGTAACTATATAGAGAAAGTCCGGAGCCTTCGCTTTGCAGGAAGGAAAGCCGGTCTTTTCCCGGAATCCATTGAATGTTGCTGATACCGCTGTAGAATGTGTAGACGATTTCTTTGTCGCCAATCCGGTAAACATAAGTATTGGTGATACTCTTGCCTTGTGATGTATTGGTGATGCCTACGATGGCATATTTCCCGCTAGGGGATACCTGAAGGGTGCTGACTTGCTTGCCATTTAAAATATCGTAGATGTTTTTGCCACGTTGCGGAGAAATAGAAAATTCAACAGGAGCGTTTTCAAATTCTTTGTCGGCTTCAAAATGGGCAAAGGCTATTTTTCCTCCCCGGGTGAGTGATTTAATGATAAGGGTATGTTTGCCGGGAAGCCATTCTCCCGGAATTTGCCGGGTGGTTGGTTTGTTTTCGGAAACAGTGATTTTTTTTACGCCATCTATGTAAATTTCGGTATTTCCGAAGAGATGAAAATGGAGTTTTCCGCTTATCCACTCTGAATTGCTGAAATAGATGGCGTAATAATTTAGGGAAAAAGATTCTTGTTTTGCCGCTACAATTGTATCTTTTTCTGTGTTAGCCAGGGTCCATTTCAGTTGATGGAAATGAGATTCTGTTTTGTTTGTGTCCGGAATCAGGTTTTGAATATTAATGCTGTTGTATCCGGAGAGCATATTTTCTGTGAAGGACTGGTCTTTGACATTTTTTGTTTGGCTGAATGCAGGTTCCTTTACGGGAATCGGGGTGAGGCTCAGCCATTCTTTTGCGTTTTGTGCCTGTACGCAGAATGTACCGGCTAACAGGAAAAGAAAAAGGAGTTTTTTCATTGTATCGGGTTTTATTCTGATGTTTGAATAATAGTTGTGTTTACAGGCGCGAATTTATTGTTTTTTAAAAGAAAAGAAAGTTAATAACACGTTAAAGGATAAGGTAACTTAAATGATTGTCGGGTCGTAAAAGAGTAAAAAAAATGTATGAAAAACGGTATTTTGGTATTGCTTTCGGGATGTTTGTTGATGGCATGTCATTCTCAGCGGAAGATGAGCAACCGTCAACCTGTGCCGATTCCTGTTGAAGTTACTTTACATGAGACTGTGCGGGATACGGTGGTTTTTGAAGAACCTACAGAACCGGTAAAATCAGAAACTGTAGTGAGAACTCATGGGAACGACTTGATGCATTATTGTATTATTGTGGGGAGTTTTGTGTATGAGCAGAATGCAGTTAACCTCAGAAATAGCCTTATCGGTCAAGGATTCTTGGGTACTTCCATTATGCAAAATGAGCAGGGGATGTACAGGGTCAGTGCTGCATGTGATAATTCCTGGCAGGATGCATGGAATGAGGTATGCCGGATTCGTAGCCGGTATCCTCAGTTTCGTGATGCATGGCTTTTGGAGGTGAAAGACAAATAATAGTCCGGGATTTATTGTTGGTTTTTATTCCAACATTGAATCATGGCGATTTACTTTGATTACTCCGGCAACATGTTTTAACCGGGAAATAAGTTGCGCAAGATGGTCGGTGTTGTCTATCAGCACTGTCAGGTTGCCGTCGAATAATCCTTCTGCGGAATTGACGGAAATGGCACGTAAGGTGGCGTGCGGATCTTTTCCGATCATTTCTGTGATTTTTGTAATAATTCCGGGTTCGTCTTTTCCGGTGATGTTTAATACGGTTTGATATGAGGTGGCTCCGTCGTTTGTCCATTGGGTTTTGACAATCCGGTAGGGGTAGCGGCGCATTAGTTCCTGTGCGTTTTTGCAGAGCCGGCGGTGTACTTTTATTCCTTCGCCGATAGAGACAAAGCCAATGATGTCATCCCCATAGACCGGATTGCAGCAACGGGCGAATTTGTATTCTACGTTGTCGACGTTTTTGTCGATTAGCAATACATCTTCGTCGATTTTTTTAGGATGTATTACTTTAATGTCTTTATGGGGCGTTACCGGAACTGTTTTTTCTTCGGTTTGTGTCAGAATTTCCTTAATTTCGGAAGGCTCGTGTTTTCCTGTGGCAATGCCGTGATAGAAATCCAATGCAAATTTGTATTTGTAGTGTTGCATTAGTTTCCGGATGACTTCGTCGTTGTATTCGATTTTCCAGTTTTTCAACCGGCGCATCAGAGTTTCTTTTCCGATGTCGGCCTGATGATTGATTTCTTCGTTCAGGAATTGGCGGATTTTATTCCGGGCTTTTGAGGTTACGGTAAAGTTGAGCCAGTCAGCTTTGGGTTGCTGGTTTGCGGCTGTGATGACAGATATCTGGTCGCCGTTTTTCAAGATGTATTTCAGGCTTTCGATCCGGTTGTTGACAATGCCTCCGGCGCATTTGCTTCCTATATTTGTATGGATGGCGTAGGCAAAGTCGAGCAAAGTGGCACCTGCCTGGAGTGTTATTAAATCTCCTTTTGGGGTAAAGACATGGACTTCTTTATCCTGCAGGTTGATTTTCATATCGTCCAGCAAGTCAATGGCGTTTTCTTTGTTGCTTTCCAGTATGTCCCGTAATTCGTTCAACCAGTTTTCTATGATGGAATCGGATGAGCCTCCTTTGTATTTCCAGTGGGCAGCAAATCCTTTTTCGGCGATTTCGTCCATACGTTCGGTGCGGATTTGCACTTCAACCCAGCGATTCTGAGGACCTAATACTGTAGTTTGCAAAGATTCATAACCGTTGGATTTCGGTACGGAAATCCAATCCCGCAGGCGTTGGGGGTTAGGGGTGTACTTGTCGGTTACGATGGAATATACCCGCCAGCAATCGGGTTTTTCATTTTCTCCGGTGCTGTCAATGATAAAGCGTACGGCAAAAATGTCATAGATTTCTTCGAACTCAACCTGGCTTTTCCGCATTTTGTTGAGGATGGAAGCAATGGTTTTGGTCCGGTATTTCATTTTATATTTTATTTTTTTCCGGTCCAGTTCTTCGGTGATGGGGGCAATAAATTCCGCGATATAGGCTTCGCGTGCCGTTTTGGATTCTTTTAGTTTTTGTTCTATTTCCTGATATATTTTGGAATTGGAATACCGCAATGCAGTGTCTTCCATTTCCGATTTTATGTTGTATAATCCCAGACGATGGGCGAACGGAATATAGATGTAGCTGGTTTCTTTGGCGAGTTGTTTCTGTTCTGTTGCTGACAACCGGCCGGCTTGCCGGAGGGCATACAGTTTTTCTGCCAGAAAGATAAGCTGTACGCGGATGTCTTCTGCGAAACTGAGCAATAGTTTCCGGAAGTTTTCTGAGTCGACAATTTTCTGGGTGGCATAAATGTGACTGATGTCTTTTAATCCCTTGATGATTTGTGTCACTTTGTCCCCGAACATTTCCTGAATTTGTTGCAGAGTCAGTATTTCTTTTTCTACCGTCCGGTGCAACATGGCACAGATGATGGAAGTCCGGCCCAGACCGATTTCCTGGGTGATAATCAGTGTGATGTCCAGAATACGTATAATTTCCTGATAATTCAGAGTTGAAGCATCCACTTCGTTTTTCAGGGCGATTTCAAATGCTTGCCGGATTTGCCGGATATCCTGATTGGTAATCAGATTCCGGCATGATTTTAAAACAGTTGTGTATTTTTTTAAAATCAGCGGACGATATTGTTGTTCGGTCAGTGTTTCCATAAAATAGAGTTGTAAGTATTGTTTCCGGACGGGACAAAATTAGTTTTGTAAAAATAACGAATTCTTTTTAAGAATATGGGTATGAAATTCTATTTTTGTCTAAAATTTGTTGAAAAGTGTGTGTACTTCTGAACAAGAAGAAATTATGTAACGATTTTATCATGAAAACAGGTGGTGTAAAGGTATTTTTTCTGGTAATGTTGTGTTTTCCTGTTCTGACGCGGGCACAGGATGCTAAAATTCTGGCCGACCGGATGGAAACTGTATTTAAGGTATTGCGGCCTGCCGAGCGGAAAACTTTGGTGGAGGGATATGTCGAGGCTATGACTTCGTCTTTCCTGACTTTGGAAGAAAAGGAGACTGTGGAAACTGTTTTTCGGGAATTACAGGAGTTGCATATGGCTGTTGTACCTGATTTGCAGGATTACGTGTTGTGTGTGAACGCATTTTGCAAACGGCAGGAAAAAGAAAATCTGAACATTTGGCTGACCGAGATGCAAAAGGCTTTGGCGGCAGCGGACCGCAAGCATACAGTGGTGAAAACTTATTTAGAATCGTTGTCCATGTTGGCAAGTCGCCGGATTTTATACGATGGCAACGGTTTTTTGTGGCAATTTGACGGGAAAATGGATTGGCAGACAGAACCGCTTCGTGTGGATTTTCAGGACGGTGATTTGATTTGTGCCACCCGGAAAGATACAATTCGTATTTATTCGACCCGGGGAACATACATTTTGGGGGAAGAAGAATTGCAAGCGCAGGGGGGGCAGGTGAGATGGAAGGAAAATGAAGAAATGTGGGGTGATTTGGGTCGCTATACGATTAATCTGAAAGGTTCTTCCTATACGGCGGATTCGGTTTGGTTTCATTATGAATCCAGATACTCGCGTCCTTTGCTGGGAACATTAAAGGATAATGCGTTTAAATATACCCGGGGAAAGGATGTTCCTTATCCTGAGTTTGTTTCATACGGGTTGGATGTGGAAATCAATGACTTGTTTAAGGATATTCATTTTAGAGGAGGGGTGGCTTACAAGGGGATGAAATTTTTCGGGCTGGGAACTGAGGAACATCCGGCTTTATTATATGTCGTGCCGAACGACAGCATCAGTCTGAAACTTCATTCCAAGCAATTTACAATCGATACAGCCCGGATTATGTCCGGACATTCGTCTATGGAGATTATTATGGATGGTGGGGAAATCACTCATTCCAATATTAATTTTCTCTATGCGTATCCTCAGCATACAGTGACCATTAAACGAATCAGTGAACAGAGTTTGCATTTGCCTTTCAAGGATTCTTATCACCAAATTCTGTTCGATATGGAAGAAATATTCTGGCCTTTGGACAGCAATTACCTGGAAATGAGGATGAGCAGTCGTTCGGGATTGTTTAGGGCAACGATTGAATCCATGAATTTTTTCAGTGACAACATTTATGATAAGATACAAGGAATGGATGAGATAAACCCCTTGAACGGTCTTTTGAAATGTTCGCTTTTGCTGAAAAAAAACACGTTTACGATTGCCGATTATGCCGGATTTATCAAGAAGTCTGCCGACCAGTTGCGCAAACAGGTTATCTTGCTTTCTTATGACGATTTTGTCGATTTCAATGAAACGAGGGATGAAGTTACTTTAAAGCAACGGTTGTTTGATTATACCAAGGCCCGGGTGGGTAAGCAGGATTATGACAATATCCGTTTCTTTTCCTTGCCCGGTAAGGCAAAACCTAATGCTGTAATGGATGTCAGAAATTACAACCTCCGGATTGCCGGAGTAGAGAAGCTGATGATTAGCGAATCCCGGAATATATTTGCAGAGCCGTCAGACCAGCAGGTGTTGTTCATGAAAAACCGGGATATGACTTTTAACGGGAAATTGAATGCCGGTATGTTTGACATGTATGGGCAGAATCTGTTCTTTTCCTATGACAAATATGCTATTTCCTTACCGAAAGTGGATTCTACCAGCATGTATACAGCCGGTCAGGAAAAAAATTCCCGGGGTAAGAAAGTACAATCATTGATTCGGGATCTTACCGGTGAAATTGTGATAGACAATCCTGATAATAAATCGGGAAAAAAGGAAGATCCTGGCTTTCCGAAGCTGAATTCCACAGGAGAATCCTATGTCTATTTTGACGATCCGGTTATCCGGAACGGGCAATATAAACGGGATAGTTTTTATTATATAATCAAGCCTTATACTTTGTCGGGCATAAATGACGGAAAGCGTTTCAAGTATGCGTTTAACGGAACCCTGATTTCTAATATTGTATCTCCGATTGATGACACGTTGAAGTTGCAGGAAGACAATTCTTTGGGATTGACTTATCAGACGCCGGAATCGGGTATCGATTTGTATGGGAAAGGCCGGCTTTGCAGTCACATTGTTTTGAACAAGAAGGGGTTTGTTGCTTCCGGTAAAGTAGATATGAATAAGAGTCATTTTCAGTCGGATACAATCTTGATGCTTCCTTCCCGTTTGTTGGCTAATACCCGGGAGTTAAAAGTGGATGAAATCGGAAATCGCAGACCTGTTGCCTACGGTAAAGACGTGAAGATTCAATATTTAACGGCAGATGGAAATTTGCAGGCGACTTCTGTTTCCAGGCCGTTTGATGTGTATGAGGGTAGAATCAAGCATGAGGGGAGGTTGTTGGTTTATGAGGATTTACTGGATGCTTCCGGAAAATTGCATCTGGAAGGGGCTGAATTGAGTTCCAAACTCTTTCATCTTCAACCTGTCAGGATATTGTCACAAAGTACGGCTTTGAACATTGCTTCCGTGTTGAATAAAGATATCCGGTTGAATACTTCAAACGTCACTGCCGATATTGATCTGTCTGCGAATAAAGGAAAATTTGCCAATAATGCTGAAAATAACCGGGCTGCTTTTTCGGGAAGCCGTTATGATTGCACTTTTGAAAGTTTTACCTGGTACATGAAAGACGCTTATTTGAATATAGGTATAGAGGATTCTGTCCAGTTGACAAAAATTTGGAAGATAGAAAATATTGACCAGATTCCGAGGTCCGGGAGAAATTTGTTTATTTCCACTAATCCTTTGCTGGATTCTCTGAATTTTATTGCACCTTTGGCCCGCTATGATTTGAAGACGGGAGATATTGATTGTCACTGGATAAACCATGTGGACGTTGCCAACGGACGTTTTTATCCGGATCAGGGAGCGTTATATATTCATGCTAACGGGGATATCCGGGAATTTGAATCCGGCCGTTTGTTGTGTGAACGGACCAATCCGGGCAGGTCGTTACAGAATGTAAAATTTAAATTGCGAGGGCGGTTTGATTTTAGCGGTTCCGGAGATTATACATATGTCAGCGAGGAGAAAAAGAAAAGTGTAATCCGGTTTACGGAAATAGGGGTGGATACTTTGAATTTGGTTTATGCCAGGGCTTCTTTGAAAGAAGATGCCCCCTTGTTGCTGAATGACGGATTGAAATATAAAGGAAAGGTTACCCTGCATTCCCGTCAACCTAACCTGTATTTTGCCGGATATGCGAAGATGACGACCGATACTGCCGTGCTGAAACATACCTGGGTGGCCGTGAAAGATTATTTGGTGGCAAACCGTATCCGTATAGCTTTGGAAACGGAAAATCGGAATGACCGGCAAGGACGGATTTATAATGGTATTTATCTGAATACAGACCGGAGCTTTAAGCCTTATGCGGCTTTCCTGAGTAAACGTCTTTTTTACAAAGATGATTTGTTGATTGGCGGACAGGGAAAATTGGAATGGTTTGCCGGAATGAAGCAATATATTATTTCGGACACTCTGCAAGACAGGTATTACCGTTTCCGATACGACCCGGGAACGGAGACGGTTTCTGCTTTCGGAAAAATCGGGCTTGATTTGAATATTCCCGGTATCCGGCACAGAATGAGCGGAAATATTGTTTATGAAATGGAAAAACAAAAACTGGAAATCGGACGGGCATTCTGTTTGCTGGATTTTGCTTTGTTGAACAAGATGGAGGTTGTATTGCTGAAAGATTTTGCGGATAAGAAACTCAAAAATATAGGGATGTACCATGATTTGTATGAAAAGATTTATGAAGTGTACGGAAAGGAGGAGATGAAAGTGATAGATAAACATTTGAAGGGCAATTCGGTACCGGATTCGTTGAGCCAGTTGTTTGTATTGGATTCCCTGGATATCCGTTGGAATGGTCAGACCCGTTCTTATATGGCGGACGGGGCGATGAAAGTGGTGGCGATGAAGGGTAAGCCTGTTGGCAAAACAATGAATGTGAAGATGGAATTTATACGCGGCCGTTCCGGAAATCAATATTTTATGTATGTTTATGACGATAATTTGTGGTATTATTTTGAGTATTCGGACCATAGTCTGTACACTTTATCTTCCAATGAAGAATATAATACGGTTGTCAAATTAGAAAAGCCCGAGAGGAAAGTAATGACGAACAAGGCCGGGGAAATATTATATACTATAACACTTTGTCCGGATTCAAAAAAGGAACGTTTTTTAAAAAGAATAAAATAATACAGGCAAGGACAATGACAACAAAAGAACGTTACAAAGGAGTGTTGGGATGGTTTTCGGAGCATATGGGGCTGGCTGAGACCGAATTGCATTATAGAAATCCGTATGAGTTAATTGTTGCAGTAATTTTGTCAGCCCAATGCACGGATAAGAGGGTGAATATGACCACTCCGGCAATTTTCGAAAGATTCCCGGAGCCGGCAGCTATGGCGGCAGGGAGTGTGGAGGAGATTTATCAGTTGATTAAATCGATTTCTTATCCCAATAACAAAGCAAAACATTTGTATGAAATGGCCCGGAAGCTGGTGAGCGATTTTCAGGGGGAAGTTCCGGAAGATTTTGAATTGTTGCAGACTTTACCGGGGGTGGGGAGAAAGACTGCCAATGTGATTATGGCGGTGGCTTTTCACCGGCCTGCCATGCCGGTGGATACACATGTTTTCCGGGTAACCAACCGGATAGGTTTGGTGAATCATACAAAAACACCTTTGGAAACTGAGAAACAGTTGGTTAATAATATTCCGGCAGAAATGTTGTCTACGGCACATCATTGGTTTATTTTGCATGGTCGTTATGTGTGTACGGCCCGGAAACCGAAATGTGAAACGTGTGGAATCCGGACGTGGTGTAAGTTTGCGGAAAAATAATTTCTTATCAGAGGAGGCTGTGAAAAATGTCTAAACGTCGTCCAAAAGTTTTTTCAGAGCGACGTTTTAGACACTTATCATCAGATGTTTTTGTTTTTACTGCTTTTGGTCGTTTATAGTCAAGCTACCTTTTTTCAAAATCAATTCGTTCTTTGTCAGTTTTTCAATCGTAAGGGTATCTGTAAAAGAACTCGTTTCGTGGTTGCCAATACTTTTACCGGAAAGAATTAACATATTGTTTTTCTTTTCCCATTTTTCATATTGCCAGATGTAGATTATATTCCCAACTCCCTTTTTAGCCACACCTTCATCACCGGATCGGGGATGACAATCTGACGTTTTTCAACCTCTATAAGTTCCTTTTTGACCAATGCCCTCTTTACGATGCTTACATTTGCAGACGAACCGAGCTGATATTTTTGCAGAACCTTCTGCGTGGTAAACTCGCTATGAACCCCGTCTATGACAGCTCGCAGAAAATTCATCTGATAAGTGGTAAGGCTCTCGGTCTGCTTCTCGAACAACGGCGTATTCTGGTCGATAATATCTTGATATGCCGCCTCGAAATCCAGCTCGGTAGCAGTTCCATCCGTATGAATCCATACCAACCACGCCAACTGCTGCACATAAGATGAATGGTTATCAACTGTTTGGCATATTTTTTTTGCAAACTCTTTTGAAATCCGCTTGCCCGTAGCTTCAAAACGACTGCATATATAATCCACCCAATCCGATGTCCCGATTTTAGGCAAATAAATGGCATCGCCGAATTTATAGAACGGGAGACTCTTTTTCTCGAAAAGTTCATTCATTAAATGCTTCTTGCTACCAAACAAGCAATAAGATACCGATTTTTGCAGTTGCCATACGGTACGCAATCGCTTCTGAAATGTCTTGGAATCTTTGAACTCGGCAATTTGCTGGAACTCGTCGATACACACAACGATATTGCAGCCTTTCTTCTGCGCTATTTTTTCCGGTAGCTGCAAAATTTCATCCACATCGTTACTTTTGGGGTTCATCTCAAGTGAAATGGAAAAATCCGTCATAGGATCTGTACCCATTGATATTTTCGGGCTGATACGAGAAAGGAATAGTTTGGCATTTTCCAACCACTCATCCCATTTAGAAGTTGTTTGTTTGAGGACAGCAGCCGCAAATGCATTATAGAAATCCTTGTCACTGCGACATGAGAAAATATCAAGATACACGACTTTTAATTTGTCGGATTGCGCCAAACGACACGCTTTTTGTACCAACGAGGTCTTACCCCAACGACGAGGTGAAATTAGCACGGTATTGACACCATGCCGGAAATTCAGCAACAGACGCTCCGTTTCTTTCTCCCGGTCGGTAAAATTATCGCCCGATGTGGCAACGCCGAATATAAAAGGCTTATTCTCCATAATCTTTAAATATTATTCTACTGCAAATATATGAAATAGCTTTATTACTAACAATATTATTACTAACGGAGTTATTACAGATGATGGTTTTCTTGCCTAATATTATATCCAACCTTGTTGGATGTCATGTCTATATTGACCTCCGATAGCCCCATTTGTTATTTTGTTAAGATTGCAAGTTATTTGTAACGGCCAATTTGGGCCTTATGGTGGCATTTTTATCGGAATGTCCTCAATGGTGGGCAACATTGATAGATGTCTGATATTTGCCCAAGCCGTTTTAGTTCGGGCTTACCCTTGTGCCGCGAAATATGTTTCGAGGAATCTTAATACCCCGACAGACATTTGTCTGTCGGCAGATATACTAATGTTAGCAAGCGTATTATAGTGTTATCTGTATAATATGAATGACTAAAATCAGCGATTCTCAATAAACTCTAATGATGATAATTTTATCTTTTTATTGCATAATATTTTATATATTTGCATTGGAAATATCGAAAGCATTAAAGATGAACAAGCCCAAAAAAAGATTGTCGCTTTGATTGAGATTGATTCTATTTTAAAGGGGACGCCAGAAAGCGTATGGGAAAAAACTAAAAGACATGCCGGTGTTTCCAAGGATTTTTTTATGCTCTATTTTACCGACCATCAAGATTCTTATGCAATTAAATTTAAAACGGTTTTCAAATTAGAGACTCCGAAATCTTTAATGTGTTTGGAAAATCATATTGCTGCTCCACAATCTTATACATACCTCACAGAGACAACAGAGGAATTGTGTAATAAATTAGGAATAAAGTGATTGAGCTATGATAAATTTCGACGAATACATCCGCCAAGACGAACCGCAAAAACGGGAGAAAGGCTATGCGTGGCAAACTGCAATCGGCTTGCAGGCCGTCGATGGACTTAAACCATCCCACTATCTGATTGAAACCGCACGAAAAGATATTGAGGGCGAAATTACGATTGACGAAGCAGAACAGCTCATAAGAAGCTACTACCAGTCGAAGGAAGCACGCACTCCCGAAGATGCGGAAATGTACGAGGCGGATACGGCATCGACCAACATTCGCCGACTTCTTACCGAAAAAACATTTGCGTTTACACTTGTCGGACTGACATCGATTCATCGTAGGATATTCGATGGTGTATTCAAGTTTGCCGGTCAAATACGCGATTACAACATCACGAAAAAGGAATGGGTACTTCGTGGAGATACAGTGCTCTATGTTTCCGCGCCCGATCTTCGCAAAGCGATTGAATACGACTTGGAACAGGAACGCCAGTTCGACTATTCAAAAGTGGACAGGAATGGATTAGTGAGCCACATGGCCAGGTTTGTGTCGGGACTATGGCAAATCCATCCGTTCGGCGAGGGAAATACCCGAACAACTGCCGTGTTCACGATTCTCTATCTCCGTTCTATGGGTTTTGACGTAACAAATGACCTGTTCGCCAATTATTCGTGGTATTTCCGTAATGCGCTGGTACGCGCCAACTACCAAAACGTGCAAAAAGGCATTATGCGTAATTCCGAATATTTGGAACGATTTTTCCGCAATCTGTTATTGGGAGAAAATAACGAACTGCGGAATCGGTATATGGTCGTAAATGCTCCGAAAGAACTGGTTACAGAGCAAGCACAACATAACCGTGCAAGTACCGAACAACCTACCGTACAAGTAACCGAACAAGTTCTCGCTTTGTTGCTCGCCTTGTCAAACGAACAATTGTCGCTGAAAGGATTAATGGAGAAAGTCGGTTTGAAACATCGCCCGACTTTTATAGAAAACTACATAAATCCTGCTGTCGAGACAGGTATTCTCAAGATTCTATATCCCGATAAACCCAATCATCCAAGACAGAAATATTTGCTGACAGCAAAAGGGCTGGCCTTATATAATGATCTAAAGAAAAAACATTCGATCTAATAGTTAGTTAATCGCAATTATATTTACTAAAAGATATGAACTTATTTGATAAAGAGATATATACCATTAAAGACATTCAATATTTAATCGATAATGGGGTTGAAGAATCTATACACCTTGATTTCAAGGCCGCAGGTGCTCTTACAAAAGATGATAAAAAGAAAAACGAGATAGCCAAAGATGTGTCGGCATTTTCCGGATTTTATCTGTGATTCAATAATATGGTTTAAGTTACTGTTTTTTATCATATTGCAAAGGTATGAAAAAAGTGCTGTTGATGAATGGTGCTTTTTGTTGTTCTGTCCTGTAGAAAACAAAATCGTAATGAAATGCCCGAACATTGTTCGTTGCGATTTGCTCTAATTTACAATTCTGCTATGTATTTATTTTATGGTATGACAAAGTTGACGTCATTTATCAAATACAGATTTGTTTTTGGGGTTATGTTTAGGGAATTTCGTCCCGATGGGCTGCTCTGACCCGTAAAATTAATATATAAACACCATAAAAATATAACGGACCGCTTACCTGCTGTAAGCAGCCCGTTATATTTGATATTATTCCTTTTTGATTATTGGGCGACAGTTCTTTTGAAATAGATTGTCCAGGAATCATAATTGGAACCCGGCGGACAATATAAAGTACAAGAGTTTTTGAAATTTGACGGGAATGTTTCGGGTGTAATTGCCGGAGCAGTGGGGGCATTACATATAATCATGGATACATTTTGGCAGTTAAAAAATACATTGTTGCCAAATTCAGTGAATGTTGACGGTAAATGCAAACCGGGGATGGCAGTGTTGCTGAAAGCACTATGGCCAATTTTCACTAATTGTTGCGGTAAAGAAAGCGTAGAGAGGTTTTTACAGAGTTCAAATGCCTGATTGGGTATTTCGGTCAGGCGGGTTTCAAACATGCTTGCATTTTCCAGGCCTGAATTATAGAAAGCTGCTTCTCCCATTTTTTGCAGTGCTTTTGGCCACGGCATACTGCTTTCATCGCTTCGTTCAACCATGAGTTCATGAAGCGAAGAACACCAGGAAAAACATTCCTGGCCGAATTCGGTGATTTCGTCGTGTAGTATCACTAATTCCAAACTTGAACAACTATAGAACAATGATGGGCTTAATACCCTTAGTTTTTGAGGGGCAATAAAACTTTCCAGGGAATAACAGTTGAAAAATGCTCCGTTTCCGATGGCTGTGATTTCATCATGTAAATAAATCCGTTCCAAATTTTTGCAATTTGAAAAACACCATTCCGGGATTTCTTTTACTGTTGCCGGAATGTGGATAAAACTGATACCGCAACCGTAAAAGGTACTTGGAGAGAGTGTTTTTAGTCCGTTGTGAAGTGTAACGGATTCCAGATAATGACATCCTTCTACAATCCAACGGCCTAAAGATTCTACGCTTTCGGGAATTTCTAAGGTTCTTAATAACGGACAGAATCCCAGTGCTACGTTTTTTATTTCTTTCAGGCCTTGAGGGAGAACAATTGTTTCAAAGTTCATGCCTTGCAAAGCCCGTTCCGGCAAAACCGTAATGTCGGTGTTGTATAAGTCCAGTCGGTTTAAAGAGGTCAGGTGACTTTTGAGATATGAAAAATCTTCTTCTCCTAAAGTTCCGGTAAGTGTTAAATGGATTGCATCATTTGCTTCTATCCCGGCATTCGCAAGTGCTTGTTGCAATCCTCCGGCTGTGGCGACATGGATGGTATTTCCGTCGGTGGTGGTTTTGGACAAGGTTATTTTTTCTCCGCCTTTTAGTGTGAAAACGATATTATCCGGATGGCTGTTGTCTATATTTTCAAACATAGAAGTTTCTTTGTTGCCGGTTGCTTTTATTCCTGTGGAAGTGTAAGTATTTCCTTTGTCAATAGAGATTTCCCATTCCTTGGTGTCATAATTGATGCGAACCTGTGGTATTATAACATTGTTTTCCTCGTCTTCTCCTGTGCCGGTTACGGGAATTTTGTTATCCTGCTCAAGCAGGAATGTTCCATTTACTGTCCAATAGTATCTGCCGGTGGTTTCGTCCCGCTGTATACCTATAACGGGTGTGTCTCCTGTTGTGTCTTTTTTTCCGTGTCTGATAATTACATTACCGCTTTTTCGGAAAGAAATGACATATCCCGAGCCGTCTGCAAGAGGTAAAACTTCTGTGATGTAATCTTTGCCTTCGCGGGCTTTTATTAAATATTGTATGGCCTGGATATCTGCGTTTAAAGACTTTTGCCGTTCTTCGAGAGCAGTAATGCGGTCTTTCAAATCCTCTGTTTCTTTTTTTATCCAGGTGTCGTCATAATTTTCGGTACAGGAAAACAGTCCCAGCATACAAAAGCACATAGAATAATACAAAATACCTCTTTTGAGAGGTACATAGCTAAAAAGAGTTTTTTTCATAATTTCTTTTATTTCCGATTTACAAGATAGGTATGACGCTTCTTTTTTCCAATTTACGGAGAAGAGAAAAATTCCAATCCGCTTGCAAAAATAATAAAAGCCATGATAATCGCTTATTACCTGTATATTCATTTTTAATTCCTATCTTTGCCTTGAGGCAATAATTGAAGAATTATGGAGAATAGTCGGAGAAAACCGGAATGGCTAAAGATAAAGTTACCGATGGGACAACTTTCTGCAGAAGTGTTGAATACTGTTCGCGGACATCATTTGAATACGATTTGTACCAGTGGGAAATGCCCTAATCAGGGAGAGTGTTGGGGATGTGGTACGGCTACTTTTATGATAGGAGGAAATATTTGTACGAGGGCTTGTAAATTTTGCAATGTAACGACAGGCAAACCTTTTCCGTTGGATCCGCATGAACCGGAACACGTTGCGCAGTCGGTGAAATTGTTGAAATTACGGCATGTGGTGATTACTTCCGTGGACCGTGACGATGTGGAGGATTTAGGAGCCGGGCATTGGGTGAAAGTCATTCGGGCAGTGAAACGGGAAAATCCTGGAGCCACGATGGAGGTTTTGATTCCTGATTTTCAAGGAAGGGAGGAGTTGGTGCAACAGGTGATAGAGGCACGACCCGAGGTAATTTCCCATAACCTGGAAACGGTCCGGCGTTTGTCGGACAGAGTGCGTAGCCGGGCTACCTATGAAGTGTCTCTGAAAGTTATTGCGCAAATTGCCCGTTCCGGTATTGTTGCCAAATCGGGCATTATGTTGGGGTTGGGTGAAACAAGGGAAGAAATTCTCGGGACAATGGATGATTTACGTGCAGCCGGGTGTCAGGTGATGACCATTGGACAGTATTTACAGCCTACAGCTAAGAATATCGAAGTAAAAGAATATATCCGGCCGGAAGTATTTGAAGAATATAAAAATATCGGTTTGGCAAAGGGATTCCGTTTTGTGGAAAGCGGGCCGTTGGTCAGGTCGAGTTATCATGCAGAAAGACACGTCGGAAGCAAGTAGAAACACGATGAAAATACAGGTTGTTGATTTGGGTATCCGGGGCTATCGGGAAGTCTGGGAGATGCAGGAAAAGTATTTGGAAGAGGCGAAAAGGCTGAAACAAAAACATGAGCCGGTTCAGAATACTTTGTTGCTGGTGGAGCATCATCCCGTATATACTTTGGGAAAGAGTGGAAACGAAGCCAATATGTTGATTTCTTCTCTTCAATTGCGGGCAAAACATGCAGATTTTATCAAAGTGGACCGGGGGGGGGATATTACTTTTCACGGTCCGGGACAATTGGTTGTATATCCGGTGGTAGACCTGGAGGAATCAGGGATTGGTATAAAAGAATATGTTGACCGTCTTGAAGAGGTGGTTATCCGGACTATTGCGGAATATGGTATCCGGGGTGAACGTTTGGCCGGAGCGACCGGAGTATGGCTTGAGCCGGGGTTGCCGGAGGCCCGTAAGATATGTGCTATAGGTGTCAAATGTTCCCGGTATATTACCATGCATGGATTTGCGTTGAATGTGAATACCGATTTGACTTATTTTAATTATATCCATCCTTGCGGATTTACGGATAAAGGAGTTACCTCCATTCAACAAGAAATGGGGCGTGAAGCGGATATGAAGGAGGTGAAAGAGAAAATACAGAAACAATTCGGGATTGTCATGGGGTGTTGAGTTGGGTGGGCTTTTTGTTGTAATGAAAAATCAAAACAGAGTGATAGCTGAATATACGGCAATTATTCCTGTTGTTGCAATTCCGGTATAGATGGGGATATAAGTGTATTTTAATATTTTTTCCGGCTCATTGTATTGTAACAGTTCAGTTAATTTTCTTTGCCGGAGGCAATAACGAAACAGATAGTAAACCAGTAAGGCTCCGCTTAATCCCACCAGCATGCCTGCCAGGAGGTCTCCGGGATAATGTACTCCCAGATAAATACGGGAATATGAATTCAAAGCGGCCCAGCATAACATGAAAACAGTCAGGGTTTTCTGTTTTAGCAATAGCATGATGATAAATGCCAAGCCGAAAGAGTTTGAGGCATGGCAGGAAGGAAAACCGTAGCGGCCGCCCCGTTTTCCGTTTAATATGTGTACAAATTCAGACAAAGGGTTATTGGGATTGGAAGGCCTCATGCGTTCGGCAAAAGGGCGAATGACGGAGGCACAGATCTGGTCTGCGTAAACAATAGTCAGAACGATTACAATTAAAAAAAATAAGGTTGCCCGGATATTAAAGTTTCGGTATAAGACAAATAATAGGGCTGCATACAAGGGGCTCCATGTAAGTTTTGCAGAAACAATCCACATAAAACTGTCCCAGAAAGGTGTATGCAGACCGTTTAAAATAAGTAGTAATTGTTGGTCCAGTTGTTGTAAAGTTTCAAGCATGAGTTGAATTTGATTGATCACCTTGCAAAAGTAACTTAAAAAACGAAATGATTTTCGTTTATCTGAAAGTTTAAAACCAGACCGGGTTTAAAATGTACAAATTTTATGTACAGTCTTAATTTTTTATGTTCAGTTTTTCTGAGATGATGTGTTCCAGTTGATTTTTTGGACGAAAACCTGTGACAATAAAAGGTTTTCCGTCTTTGGGGATGAAAACCATCATCGGGATGCTGCTGGCATTGAATAGTTGTGCCAGTTCCCGCGACTTATCCACATCCACTTTATAGATTCGGATTTTTTTCCCATATTCTTTCTGAATCTCATCCAGAATGGGTGAAAGTTTTTTGCAGGGAGGACACCAGGTGGCATATAAATCGATAATAGCTGGTTTGCTGCCTTTGTATTTCCACTCTTTGTCGGTGGTGTAATCCCAGATTTCTTTTTTGAATTCTTCTGTTGTCAGTTGTTTGACTTCTTGTGCATTCAGATGGTGGATTGCACTTGTCAGACAGAGGATTATGGAGAGAATTAGAAATTTTTTCATAGTTGTTTGAAATTAATTTGTTTACCTATATGAACGATATATGCGGTGCGAAGTTACGAAAAAAAGGCAGGTAAACAAATTTGAATATTTTCGTATCTTTGTGACTCATAAACTAATTTGAGAAATATGAAGGTTTTCGGGTTATTGGTTCTGTTTATCTGGTGTTTGACCGGATATAGCCTGGGACAGGAAGTAAAATGCGGATATTATCCGGATGGAAAATTGCGTTATAAAGGATATTTTAACAACGGGAAACCGGAAGGGGAACTGATACGTTATTATCCGGAAGGCAATGTAAAAGCGAAGATGAATTACCGGGGAGATACTGTGGATGTTGTTTTGTATAACCGGAAGGGGGATTGTGTGATAACGGGTAAATATTTTCAGAAAAAGAAAACCGGTATTTGGACAACTTGCCGGGAAAACCGGTTGATTGCCCGGGAAGAATATCAGAATGATTTATTGAACGGAAAGAGTATCCGGTATACGGAAGCCGGAGGGGTGGCGGAAGAAAAGCATTGGAAAGGGGGGAAACCTGACGGGGTATGGAAATTGTTTTTTCCGGACGGAAAGCTCAAACTGCAGACTTATTATGTCGCCGGAGAATTGGAAGGAAGTATGATTTCTTATTTTCCGGAGGAAAAATTGAGGGCCAGAGGAAAGTACAGAAGTAATCTGAGAGAAGGAGTGTGGGAATTTTATAATATAGCCGGAGAATTGGTGAAAAAACAGATTTATCACAAAGGAATGCCGGAAGATGCCGGGGAAAGGGAAATTGAAGAAAGCCGGCAGTTGGATATTTTGATAAAGTCAGGAAAAAAAATACCTGATCCGGCTGTATTTGCTGACGATCCGGAAGCCTACATGAAATTAACGGGAATAGAATAGGGGAAAATATGGAGGCTATCACCTTATATGAATTGAATAACCGGATTAAACAGGTTCTGAAACAGGAATTTAAGGAGTCTGTATGGATTACTGCAGAGATCACAGAAATACAGTTGAATCATTCGGGCCATTGTTATTTGCAATTGGCAGATAAGCGGGAAGCCGATGAGAGTATTGTGGCGACAGCCCGGGGAACTATCTGGGCTTTTACTTTCCGTACTTTGCGTCCTTATTTTGAAACCATGACCGGACGCAGTCTTTCCAAAGGAATGAAAGTTATGTTGAATGTGGAAGTCGTTTATCATGAATTATATGGTTATTCGCTGAATGTGAGGGATATTGATCCGACTTATACGGTGGGGGATCTGGAGCGTAAAAGAAGGGAAATATTGGGGCAGTTGGAGGAGGAAGGGATTATCAATATGAACCGTGAACTGGAGTTTCCTTTGTTACCAAAAACAATTGCAGTGATTTCTTCTCCAACGGCTGCCGGTTTCGGAGATTTTATGAATCAGTTGGAAAGGAATCCGTATGGTTTCCGTTTTCATGTAAAGTTGTTTCCGGCCATTATGCAGGGAGATAAGGCGACGGAATCTGTTATTGCTGCATTGGACCGGATTTATGCTTATGAAAACCTGTTTGATGTGGTTGTCATTATCCGTGGAGGTGGTTCGCAGACGGATTTAGGTTGTTTTGATTCGTATGATATGGCAGCGAATGTGGCTCAGTTTCCTTTGCCGGTTATTGCCGGTATCGGGCATGAAAGAGATGAAACTATCGTTGACCGGGTAGCTCATTTGCGGGTGAAAACTCCTACTGCAGCAGCAGCTTATTTGATAGAACTTTTTCAGGAACAGGAAAGCGGATTGGTGGCTTTGCGGCATGATTTTATGACCGGAATACAGGATGTACTGAGCCAGGAACGTAATCGTCAGCTTTTGGTTGTTTCCGAATTCAAGCGTTCTGTACAGATTGTGTTGTCCGGGAATGTCACCCGTATGAAGTTGTTATTCCGGCATGTGGAGCATGCATCGGAAATTTATATCCGGAACCGGTTGTATTATTTTGAACAGTTGAAAAACCGGCTGAATAGTAAGATTGCTTTGTTGTCGGAAAAGCAGAAAAGCCGGATTCAGCTTGTAAACGGAGTTGTCCGGCAAAGGATTCAACATATACTGACAGCATACGGACGCCGGCTGGATTTAGCGGAGAACACGGTTAAATTGGCAGATCCCGGAAAAGTTTTGGCCCGCGGATATTCTATTACCCGTCTGAATGGCAAGGCCATAAAAAATGCTGTTGTTCTGAAATCAGGAGACTGTTTGGAAACTGAACTGGCAGAGGGAATCGTAAAAAGTGAGGTGAAATAATAATGTATTAATTAAGATAATGGAAGAAAATAAATTGAGTTATAAAGAAGCGATGGCTGAGATTGAGAGCATTGTGTCAAAATTGGAAGACAACCAGTTGGATGTAGATGAATTGAGCGGAAAAGTGAAAAGGGTATCGGAATTGATAACCTATTGTAAATCGAAATTGCATGAAACGGAAGAAGAGGTTGAGAAGATTTTAAAATCGATAGACGATTGATATTCAGATATGAAAGGGAGAGGACTCTGGTTACTGTTTTTTTTGTGCTGGACTTGGAGTGTTCCGGCACAAAATCAGTCTGTATTGCAGCAATTGTTGCAGACTAAAGGATTGAAACAGGCTGCGGTGGGGATTTCTGTCCGGGCGGTTGCAGACGGAAGGAAGGTATTGGAATATTGTCCGGATATGGCGTTGACTCCTGCTTCTGTAATGAAATTGCTTCCCTCCTGGCTGGCTTTACGTGAAAAAGGAGAAAAATATCAGTTCCGGACTCCGGTTTATTATTCCGGCGAGTTGAAGGACGGTGTTTTGGCGGGTAATATTATTGTTGTTTCACAAGGAGATCCGACTTTGGATTCCCGGTATTTTCCCAAACGTTCGTTTTTGCAGGATTTGGTGGCTGCTGTTGAGAAAAAAGGAATCCGGCGGATTCAGGGAAAGGTGATTATCGAAGGAGCCCGGAAAGGAGTACGGATTCCGGGTTCATGGCCTTGGGAAGATGTTTCTAACTATTATGCAGCTTTGTATCTTCCTTTTAATTATAAAGACAATACATTTACACTTCAATTCCGTTCCGGTGAAGCGGGGAAACCGGTAGAATTGATTTCGGTAACTCCGTTTTTGCCGGGTACAGAGGTTCGGAATGAAGTGGTAGCTGCGGCTGATAAACGGGATAATGCCTGGATTTTCGGAGGCCCGTATAGTCCGGTGCTTTATGTTAAGGGAACTATTCCTGCCAATCGTGCTGTTTTCAGGGTAAAAGGGGCAATGCATGACCCTGCGGCGGTTTTTGTATCCGAATTAGAGACTGTATTGCTTAAAAATAATATCTGCGTTGAGCAAAAGGAAATTACTTCCGGGGAAAGGTATGAATTGCTTAGCGTCGGGTCTCCTTCGCTTGGAGAAATTGTTTTTCATACCAACAAGTCCAGTGTTAATTTGTTTGCCGAAGCTTTAGGCTGTCTGGCAGCTGGAGATGATTGGTCTGTGAGGGTTGAGGAGACGTTGAAGCAAACCGGGGTGGATGCTTCCGGAATGATTTTGAAAGATGCCTGCGGACTTTCTCCCATGAATGCCATTCCGGCCCGGGTATTTACCGATTTGCTGGTGTATGTAGGACAACAGCGACAGACGGCTCTGTTAAATTCTCTGCCGCAGGCCGGAGCGGACGGAGGTTTGGCTGGTTATTGCCATGCTTCGCCGGAGCTTAAAAACAGGTTGAAAGCAAAAACGGGGTCAATGGCCGGAGTGCGTTGCCTGGCCGGATTCGTTACCCGTAAAAGTGGGGAGCAACTGGCTTTTACAATACTAATCAATCATTATACCTGTACTACGGCAGAGCTGCAAAGAGCGGTAGGTAAATTTTTGAATAGTTTTTTATAAGGATTCGGATACTCACTGATTTCGTATATGACGGATTTGTTCTATTTAATTGTTTTTTATGTTTTATAAAGGAAATCTGCTGGTTATCGGATTTGCATTACTGGCTATTTTTGCCGTTGCTGTTTGGTTGGTAGGAATAGGTATCGACAGAACGGCCCGGCAAATGCATGGGGCGATGCTGGAAGAAGTCGGGCGGTATCGTGCCGACCTGATAGCATTGGATTTCAACAGAACCGTACAATTGATGGGGAATATCCGGGAGTATGTAAAAGAAAATCCGGGGAACGGGAAAGAGTTCCGGGGTTTATTAAAGGGATTGGTAAAAATGGATGCTAAGGTGTCCCGGATTTGGTATCAGGATGAAAGTCTGAATTATACGATTGTTGACTCTTCAGGGGTACAATCGGGAAATGTCGTAACGGGCGGTATTTTGCAAGAAATGGCGGAAAAAGCAACTGAACAGGGAGAAAGTTGTTTATATTATAATGACAGTGTGCTAACCTGGACCTCGTTACAACGATTGGGGAGAATTGTGGTGGGGGTGGATGTTTCATTGCCCGGCTTGCATGCTTATTTTGCTGAAAAAAGTCCGCATGTGCGGAGCTATGCTTATATTTTGAACGGAGAAGGTGTTTTGTTTACCCACCCGGATGAAACCCGGATTGGCGGGATAATGTCTGGCAATGAGGATACCCGTTGTTTCGAAGAGACTCTTAAAGAAAATAAAGTTGTCCATAGTGCGGGATTCTCATCTTATTTGCTTTTGCCGGTAGAACGGGTATATTATCCGGTGACGATAGGAAAGGAGAGGTGGGTTGTTGTTGTGAATGTACCGGAATTGATTACCCGGGAAGAAATGAGCAGTTTTCATCGGTATACTTTAATTATTGTTGTTTTTACTGTTTTATTGTTCAGTATATTACTTGCTTTTTCCCAATATCGCTGGAGGAAGGAATATGACCGCAGAAGAAAGTTGGAGCAGGAAGCTTTGCAGTTGGATATGCAACAATTGAGAAATCAGATTAATCCGCATTTTTTGTTTAATTCTTTAAATTCTTTGAGTGCTTTGATTACTTCCAAACCTGTTTTGGCCAAAGAATTTGTACTTAATCTGTCCAAAATTTATCGTTATGTATTGGAAAAGAAAAATGTGGGTTTGGTGCCTGTCTGTGACGAAATAGAATTTATCCGGCATTATTGTTTTTTACAAAAAATCCGGTTTCAGGAACAGTTGAATGTAACTATAGATGAGGGACTGAGTAGAGAAGAACAAAAAATACCTGTCATGAGTTTGCAGATGCTGATAGAAAACGCCATTAAACATAATGAAATTACTCATGAACATCCTCTGGAAATTCATATTTATTCGGAAAATACAGATATAATTGTCGAAAATAATTACAATCCACGGGCAGATGTGACGGAGCAGTCTTTTGGAGTTGGATTTGAAAATATCCGGAAAATTTATGCTTATTGTTCGGATAAACAGTTTTATTATACTGTAAAGGATAGGCACTTTATTTGTATTCTGCCACTTATTTAGGAACCGGATTTTGTTTTTGGTGTCTTTTTGCTGTGGTTATTTATTCCTGATTTCCGGAATTTCACACCCTGAATTTAGCATTTGATTCTTGTTTTTTTTCAAATTCATAACTTTTCAATTAACATTGTATAATGCATAAATATTGATGTATAATGAATGCAACAGAGCATTATAAATTGATTTGGATGAGGAAAAACGGAACACTTTTAATGGCAACTCTGATGATGTTGCTGGCTTTGACTACTGATTCCTATGCCTGGGGATTTCGAAAAAGAAAAGCTGAGAAAACAGATACGGCAATTGTAAAAACAGGCCGTTATGATGAGATAACGAAGAAAGCAAAAAGCCGTGACGGAATGTTTACCATTCATCAGGTGGAGGGTGACTGGTATTTTGAATTGCCGGACACATTGATGGGCCGGGATATACTGATTGTCAATAAAGTGTCGGGTGTTCCTTATGAATTGAACGATGCCGGATTGAATAAAGGAATGTCTTATGAAGATAAGCTCATTCGTTTTCATAAAGATATAGTGCAAAAAAAGGTGTGGGTGACAACATGGAACCCCCGTGTCAGTGTGCCCGAAGGGGATGCAATAGCCCGTTCGGTAAAGGATAACTATCGGGAAGCTGTGATAGAACAGTTCCCGATAGAGGCCTTTAATAACGATTCGACCGCAGTGTTGATAAAAGTAAATAAGGTGTTTGATGGCAGTGAAAAGAGCTTTAATGATTTGTATAACAGCATTTCTTTGGGTACTGCAGTGAAACGGGAACTTTCCCGGATTGCTTCGATGAAATCTTTTCCGCAAAATATTGTTGTCAAATCGTTTCTGACAACGCAGGTGACGGAAGGACATGAATCTGTTCCGGTGACGGTAGAAACCACCACTAATATAGTATTACTGCCGGAGCAGCCGATGAAACCCCGGTTTGCTGACAATAGAGTGGGCTTTTTTTCCACGCCGCATATTTATTTTAATGATAAACAGCAGGCGGTGGAAAAACGGGAGTTGGTGCATCGTTGGCGTTTGGAGCCCAAACCGGAAGATGTGGAAAAGTATAAACGCGGGGAATTGGTGGAACCGGTTAAACCGATTGTATTTTATATAGATCCGGCAACTCCGGCACAATGGCGTGAAGCGATAAAAACGGGAGTATTTGACTGGCAGAAAGCTTTCGAGGCTGCAGGCTTTAAGAATGCTGTGGTGGCGAAAGATGCTCCGGCGGATGATCCGGATTTTGATATTGATGATTCCCGTTATTCTGTGATTACTTATGCTGCTTCCCAGCAGGCGAATGCGATGGGACCTTCTGTGATTGATCCCCGTTCCGGTGAAATTATTGAAGCCGATGTGGTGTGGTGGCATAATGTGATGACTCTGTTGCATACCTGGATGCAGGTACAAACGGCACCTGTTGACCCGCGTGCCCGGTTCAATACCTTTGAGGATGAGTATATGGCCAGTGCTATTCGTTTTGTTTCTTCGCACGAGGTAGGGCATACATTCGGTTTGAAGCATAATATGGGTGCTTCTTATGCTTTCCCGGTGGATTCGTTACGTTCCCGGACTTTTACGGCAAAAATGGGGGGAACTGCCAGTTCGATTATGGATTATGCCCGGTTTAATTATGTTGCCCAGCCCGAAGATGGGGTTGAGCGGATTACGCCGGTGATTGGTATGTATGATAAATATGCTATTAACTGGGCTTATCGTTGGCTGGATGTTGAAGAGCCGCATGAAGAATTGCCTGTTCTCAACGAGTGGATTACTGCTCATTCCGGCGACCCGATGTATTGGTACGGTGAACAGCAGGATTCGCGCGATCCCATAGATCCCAGAGCACAGGATGAAGACTTGGGGAATGATTTGATAAAGGCTAACCGGTATGGTATCTTGAATTTAAAGCGGATTGTTCCGAATATAGAAAAATGGACTTCTGCTCCGGGCGAAAATTATATACAGGCCGGGAAGTTGCTGATGGCTGTTATCAATCAGTGGAAAATGTATGCGGGACATGTGATGGCTTATGTGGGAGGATTTTATATCAATAATCCTGTTGCTGGCGAGGATTTCTGCCGTTATGTACCAGTGGAAAAAGAAAAACAGCGTGAGGCAATCAAGTATTTGTCTGAGGAAGTGTTTCAAATACCGGATTGGCTGTTCGGGGCAGATATCTGGAAAAAGAGTTATCCTGTCCGTACTTCACCTGCCGGAGAAATAGAATATTCTCCTTACAGTACGGCCCGTGAACTGCAATATGCTGTTTTTTACGATTTGATGAAAGATGACCGTTTGTTGCGGATGTATGAGTCGGAGGTGTTGGCAGGCAATAAGGTATATACTCCTGAAGAAATGTTTGTTGATTTGCATCGTGCGGTTTTTAAAAGTTCATTGCAGGGGCGTAATTTGTCTTTGTATGAGCGGATGACTCAGAAAAACTTTATTGACGCTTTGATTGTGAGTTCCAATAAAGCTGTTGAGAAAACAACGAAAAAAGCACTGTATCATGAGCATCGGTGTAATTTTGCTGCTTGCCGGCCTGCTGTTGATTTTTCGGAAGATGTCCGGTTGCGTAATCTTCATTTTTCTTCAATGGGAAGGGTGTCGGAGGCAGTATCAGTGAAACGGGGTGCTTTGACGAAGGTTCTGCATTTGGCTGAAAAGAACCGGAACAGCGGTGATGTGGCAACCCGGCAACATTATGAAGACTTGGTGGTCCGGATTAAAGAGGCTCTGAATATCCGGTAATTATTGTGCGGCAGAAAAAAGAATTTACACACAAACACACTAACAATACATGAAAAGATTATTTATTTTAATGACCTTGTGCTTGCCGGTGCTGGCCATGGCACAAAATACCCGGAAAATTACGGGACAGGTGCTGGAATACAGTACCGGTCAGCCTCTTCCGGGAGCTACTGTTTTTATTGATCCGGATGCTCCGGAAGGGAAAGAATACAATCCGGCGGGTACGGTGACTGATCATGACGGGAAGTTTGAATTGGTATTACCTGTTACGATAAAATATGTCGTGGTTAGTTTTATTGGTTATGAAACTTTGAAAGCAGATATTTCCGGTAAGACAGAGTTTATTTTCCGGTTAAAAGAAGACTTCAAGCAATTGGATGAAGTGGTTGTGACCGGTTATCAGAAAATTGAGAAACGAAAACTGACTTCGGCAATTACAACTGTCCAGGCAGATGATATCAAAAGTATCGGTGTTGCCAGTGTAGACCAGATGCTGGAAGGTCAGGTTGCCGGTTTGATGACAGCTCCGACCAATGGTGCTCCGGGGGCTCCTGCAAAAATGCGAATCCGGAGTACGGTTTCATTAAACGGAAGTACTGACCCGCTTTGGGTTCTTGACGGGATGATTCTGGAGGGGAATGATATACCTAAAGATTTTGGGGATAAGGATAATGTTGATGAATTGTATAATACGTCAATCGGCGGGGTAAATCCTGCTGATATTGAGAGTATTACTATCCTGAAAGATGCTGCAGCAACTGCTATTTATGGTGCGAAAGCAGCTAACGGAGTGATTGTGGTAACCACCCGGAAAGGGCGTCAGGGGAAATTGCGTGTTAATTTTTCCGGTGGGGTGTTTTATACCTTAAAACCTGACCTGGGCCGGTTGAATCTGATGAATTCTTCTGAAAAGGTGGATTTTGAGTTGGGATTAGCTTCCCGTAAGGATTTAGACTATCGGAGTGAGTATGGGGAGGTGTCCCGGTTATTGTCAGGATACGGGCAATTGGATGCATTCAGAGAGAATGGATTTAATGGTATTTCCGGTGAGGCTCAGGGAGCTATTAATGCTTTGCGCGGAAAAAGTACGGATTGGGGAGATATTATTTACAGGAATGCAGTCAATCAGCAATATAGTCTTAATATGTCGGGCGGGTCTGACAAAGCCACTTATTATTTTTCCGGTGGCTATTATAACGAGCAGGGGACCACTCGCAAGACGGGCTTTGAGCGTTATAACCTGACTTTGAAAACGGATTTTAATCTGTCTAAAAATCTGAAAGCCGGAGTGTCCCTTTTCTTCAATGACAGTAAAAAAAGAGGTTATTTAACGGATGCAGATGCTTTTATCAATCCTGCCAATTATTCCCGCAATGCCAATCCTTATCTGCCATTGACTGATGAAAACGGAAATTATGTATATGATCCTGATATTGAGGGATACAGCGGGCGTTATGTGAAATTCAATTATCTTGAAGAAATTGATAATACAGATTATACATTGAGAAATCGTTCTGTAAAACCGTTATTTTCTTTAGATTACAAATTGACTGACTGGTTAAGCCTGCAGACCCTGTTTTCTATGCAATTAGACCATACCTCCGGGGAAAAAGTGGCGGACAAAGAGACTTATTTTGTCCGGAAATACCGCGAAAAGACCCGGATTAATGATGGTAGTTATTTTTTACCGGACGGCGGAATCATACAGAACACCACCAAAGACATGAATCAGTATCATTGGAAATTGCAGGGGGAGTTCAGTAAGGTCTTTGGAACAGTACATGCTGTGGATTATATGGCGGGTTTGGAATTGCGCCGGAGTAAAGTGACGGATTTAATGACCCGCGGATTTGGTTACGACCCTAATTCTCTGACAACAAAACCTTTGGTTTTTCCTGAAGGAAGTTCTGAAACCGATAATTCGGATTTTAAACAATATAGCAAGTCTTTCAATGAAGACCGTTTTCTGTCTGTTTATATGACAGGGTCGTATACTTATGATAACCGATATACTTTTTTCGGTAGTTTGCGGTATGACGGTTCGAATATGTTTGGGGTGGAACGGAAATATAAATATCTGCCGTTGTGGTCGGTGTCCGGTGCCTGGAATATAAACCGGGAGAAGTTTTTGAGGGATGTTTCCTGGATATCTGATTTGAAGCTCAGAGGTTCATACGGTGTTCAAGGGAATATTGACAAGGATACTTCACCCATGGTTGTAGGGGAATGGGATAATGTGGAAATATTACCCGGAAATTCCGAATCCAATATTGTCGTATCGTCTCCTCCCAATCAATATTTACGGTGGGAAAAAACAACCAATTGGAATGGCGGACTTGATTTTGCCGTGCTGAATAACCGGATTGCTTTGACGGCTGATATTTACAGGCGGGTAAGCAATGATTTGATAGGGATGAAGAGTTTGCCGGGAGAAAATGGGTTTAGTTTTTCTACAATGAATTGGGCTAAACTGACTAATAAAGGATATGAATTGGCTTTGTCTGCTGTAAATGTTAAAACCAGGGATTTCAGATGGGTGATGGATTTTAATATTGCACATAATAAAAGTAAAATCAATCGTCTGAATATCCGGGATAACAGTTATGAACCTTCCAGGGAAGGCTATTCTGCCGGTGCTCTGTTTTCGCTTAAAACGGCAGGATTGGATGAGAATGGTTTGCAGATGTTTTACAATAAACAAGGTGAGAAAGTGTCTTTTAATGACTTTTTCGGACTTGAGTATGGTTATATGATGGGCGGGTTTATTCCTTTTCTTAAGAGTAACCTGAGTGCGGAACAATACCGGAATCTATTTACATATGAAGGAACCACCGAGCCTAAATTTACGGGCGGATGGATTAATCGTTTTTATTATAAGAATTTTGATTTGACAGTATCGGCATCTTTTGTCCTGAATCAGACTGTACAGGAACAGCCTTTCTATGACCCGGTCCAAACTTCACCCGGCCGGAATTATTCGCGCAGGATGTCAGAGATATGGTCGCCGGATAATACGGAGGGTATATATCCCCGGTTATTGGGTACCAATACAGAAGGGGAGGACAATTGGGCTTATCAGTGGATTGGTATGCTTGATCCCGGAAATTCTTTTCGGAGATACGATTACTGGTTCCGTAAGATGAGCTATATGCGTGTCAATAGTATACGTTTGGGGTATTCTATACCGGAAAGGGTGATGGGACGCATTGGTTTCAGTGCAGCGCGTGTCAGTTTCGAAGCCCGGAATCCTTTTGTGCTGGGTAGTAGCTACAAAGGGTATTTTGATCCGGAAACTTATGGGAATATCTATACTCAGCCTCTGGCCAGGACATTTTCCTGCGGAATTGATTTGACATTTTAATTAAACGGGAATTTAAAGGATAAAATATGAAAATATTATATATAATACTGATGTTGGTTTTTTCTCTGGGAATGGGAGGATGTAATTATGTAGATATCGAACCTGTAGGAAAAGTCATTCCGGATGAAACGGATGAATACCGGGCCTTGCTGACGTCTGCTTATAGTAGCTACCCTCAGTACCGGCGTTTGTTAATGGTGCGTTCCGATGAGGTTTTTCCGGATTTTTATGGTTTGTCTTTTGACAATTACATTGATTTGGCTACTTTAAATGATGAAAATCCCGATCCGGTGACAGAAGTTTTTCCCTGGACTTCTGCTTATAAAATAATTTTTTATGCTAATTCGGTTATAGAAGGGGTAATGAAGGCGAAAGCTGACGGGAGTACGGATACGCGTGAGCAATTACTGGCCGAAGCTTATTGTCTGAGGGCATTTGTTCATTTCGACCTGATGAATTTGTATGCGAAATGGTATGACCCGGAAACTGCACCGACTGATAAGGCTATACCTTTGTCCTTGAAGGTTGACATCGGACAGGCGTATGTTCCGGCGACAGTGGAACAGGTCTATGAACAGATATTTGCTGATTTGAAAGAAGCAGAGAAATATATGCAGACAGAAGAACAAACCGGGACTTTTTTATACCGTTTTTCCGGGAAATCGTTGAAAGCATTGAAGGCCAGAGTTTATCTTTATCATCAGGACTGGCAATTGGCACAAGAAACAGCAGAAGAAATCCTGGTTCATTGTCCTTTGGAAGATTTGGTAAATGAGGAGGTTCATCCCTGGACATACACCTCTAAAGAAGCAATCCTTTCTTTGGAATCGGTTTCCAGTACGACTATGAAAGAAGACATGTATGTTTTGGATAATATAGCAGGTAAATTTAATCAGGTGCAGGAAGGAGATAAATATGCGGATGCGCGGGTCGGAAATTATCTGGTTAACAAGTATGGGACCTGGTATTGCAATAAAGGAGGAAATAAGAATGAAAAGGTTACTTTCCGGAGTGCAGAAATTTATCTGATTGCTGCCGAAGCTGCTGCGCATCGTGAAGGTCAGTTGGCTGTAGCTAAAAATTATTTGCTGGAATTATTGAAATATCGTTTGACCGAAAATTATTATCAGGAGCGGAAAGAACAGATAGAAGCAATGAATCAGGAGCAATTATTGGCGGATATTTTGGACGAAAGAGCCCGGGAATTGGCGTTTGAGGGACACCGTTGGTTTGATATCAGACGTACTGTTCGTCCTGAGGTGGTTAAGACATATACTGACGCTGACTGGAATTTGCAGACGGTAATTATCCGGAAAGATGACCCGAAGTATATCATTCCTTATCCGCAAGAGGCAATCGAAAATAATCCGGACTTGAAGCGTTAGAAAGAAAACAAGGGAGTCCGAAAGGTCGGAAAGGTCATTGTGGGAATGGCTTTTTCGACCTTTTTTCGTATTTTCGGGGTGTCTTTTTGAATGATTTTTATGACTGCAATAATAATTGAAGATGAACCCCTGGCAGTGACGGAACTGGAGAGTGTCCTGCATGAAATAGCTCCTGAAATAGAAATTATTGCACGGCTGGATTCTGTTCGTGTCAGTGTTAAATGGCTGAAAGAAAATCCGGTGGATTTGATTTTCAGTGATATTCATTTGGGAGACGGACAGAGTTTTGATATTTTTCGTCAGGTGTCTGTGAAAGTGCCGGTTATTTTTATTACAGCTTACGATGAGTATGCTTTGCAGGCTTTTAAAAATCAGGGGATTGGCTATATTTTAAAGCCTTTTGACAAACAGGAAATCAGTCAGGCACTGGAGAATGTGAAAAATTGGTTTGTCAAAGAGCAGTCGACAGGAGGACAATCCGTTGCGGATGCCGCTTATCAGGAACGTTTTCTTGTGCAGATGGGAGCTCGTATAAAGTCTGTACCGGTGAATGAAGTAGCTTATTTTATGGCCGATGGAAAATACTTGATGTTGTATACTTTTGAAGGGAATGGGTATGTCGTAGACCAAACAATGGGAGGACTGGAAGTGCGTCTGGAACCTCGTTCTTTTTTTCGGGTCAACCGGAAGTTCATAGTTAATTATCAAGCGATAAAAGATATGATTCGTTATTCAAACAGCCGCATTAAAATTATTCTTTCTCCTGCTGCTCCTGAAGATATGGAAGTAATTGTCAGCAACGAACGCATGAAAGAGTTCAAGGAATGGCTCAACAGATGAAAAAATATCAAAATAAAATGCATGAATGTGTTTTATAATTAAAAAATTGTACCTTTGGACGGAGTGTGAATTGTCCATCAATTGTGTTTTGTGGTAAATGCTTGTATATTAGTGGAGTGTGTTTTTATGGTGGAATTGTACAATCGATGGAACATAGTTTACAGCAGGAAAAATGCTGTCTTTTTTTCGGTTGGAAAAATGGGATTTTGGTTTTAAAATACAAATAAATAATAATATAGGTTAACGATTCTAAATAAGTCTTTGATGAAAAATTTTAATGACGAAAATTTTTTGTTACAAACTCCGGTAGCAGAAAAATTGTATCATGACCATGCAGCCAAAATGCCGGTTATTGATTACCATTGCCATTTAAATCCTGCTTATATAGCCGATAATCACCAGTTTGATAATTTATCCAAAATTTGGTTGGAAGGCGACCATTATAAGTGGAGAGCAATGCGTGCCAATGGAGTCAATGAACGGTATATTACGGGAAAAGATACTTCCGATTGGGAAAAATTTGAAAAATGGGCGGAAACTGTTCCGAACACTATGCGCAATCCATTGTACCATTGGACTCACCTGGAATTAAAGACTGCTTTTGGAGTGACGAAGTTGTTGAATCCGGTTACGGCAAGGGAGATTTATGAGGAGTGTTCTTTGAAGCTCCGGACTCCGGATTACAGTGCCCGGGGATTGATGTTGAAATATCGGGTAGAGGTGGTGTGTACGACGGATGATCCTGTGGATAGCCTGGAGTATCATTTGAAATGTAAGGCCGATGGGTTTCAGGTGAAAGTACTTCCGACCTGGCGTCCGGATAAAGCGATGGCTGTTGAGAATCCGGAGAATTTCCGTGCTTATATGGAGAAACTGGCTATGGTATCCGGTGTTGCTATCAGCAGGTATGAAGATATGCTTGCTGCGTTGCGGAAACGGCATGATTTTTTTGCTTCGGTGGGGTGTCGGCTTTCTGACCACGGAACTGAAGAATTTTATGCAGAGGATTATACTCAGGCTGAAATTGGTGCTATTTTCAATAAGGTATATGGCGGGGGGATGTTAAGCCGGGAAGAAATCAGAAAATTCAAATCGGCGATGATGCTGGAATTTGCTGTCATGGATTGGGAGAAAGGATGGACCCAGCAGTTTCATTACGGTACAATCCGAAACAGTAATACCAAGATGTTCAGGTTAATAGGACCTGATACAGGTTATGATTCGATTGGGGAATTCAGTACGGCGAATGCACTGGCAAAGTTTCTGGACCGTCTGGCTGTACAGGATAAGTTGACAAAAACCATTTTATATAACTTGAATCCTTGTGCCAATGAGGTCATTGCAACCATGATCGGTAACTTTCAGGATGGAGAGATTCCGGGTAAAATTCAATTTGGTTCCGGCTGGTGGTTTTCTGATCAGAAAGACGGTATGGAGAAACAGCTGAATGCTTTGTCTTTGCAGGGATTATTGAGTCGTTTTGTTGGGATGTTAACTGATTCCCGGAGTTTCTTGTCTTATCCCCGGCATGAATATTTCCGTCGTACATTGTGTAATCTGATAGGGGAAGATGTGGAAAAGGGTTTATTGCCGGTTTCGGAGATTGGTTTTCTGGGGCAAATGGTGGAGAATATTTGTTATAATAATGCGAAGAGGTATTTTAATTTTTGATTCGGGTATTGTTTTTTCACTGGATGGTAAGTTTGAAATTTTAAATTTAAAATCGAAATAGGATGGCTAAATTTTCAAAATTGCAAGTTTTGAGTGTGATGGCTGAAACGGGAATGGTTCCGGTTTTTTATCACAAGGACGTAGACATTGCAAAACAAGTGCTGAGAGCGTGCTATGCCGGAGGTGTACGGGCTTTTGAGTTTACCAATCGGGGTGATTTTGCCCAGGAGGTGTTTGCGGAACTGGTGAAGTTTGCAGCAAAAGAATGTCCGGAAATGATTTTGGGGGTTGGGTCTGTAGTAGATTCTGCGACTGCTGCTCTTTATATTCAACTGGGGGCAAATTTTGTGGTTGGTCCTCTTTTAAATCCTGAAATTGCGAAAGTCTGCAATCGCCGTTTGATTCCTTATACACCGGGATGTGGGACTGTGTCGGAAATCGGATTTGCCCAGGAAGCAGGTTGTGATTTGTGTAAGGTGTTTCCGGCTGGGAATGTCGGGGGGCCTTCTTTTGTTAAAAATGTCAAGGCACCTATGCCTTGGTCTATGTTGATGGTTACGGGCGGAGTTGAACCAACGGAAGAAAATCTGACCGCTTGGATAAAAGCTGGAGTTACCTGTGTCGGTATGGGGTCGAATTTATTTCCGAAAGAGGTTATTGTTGCCGGAGACTGGAATAAAATCACGGAATTAAGTAAAAATGCATTGTCTTATATAAAAAAAGCAAGGGGGTAACTGATGGCAACCGATTCAAAAAACAATTTAATGACCAACTGGCGTTGGTGGATGTGTGGTATGTTGTTTGTAGCAACGGCTGTGAATTATATGGACCGTCAGGTACTTTCCCTGACGTGGGATGAATTTATCAAACCGGAATTTCACTGGGATGAATCTCATTATGGTACGATTACCTCTGTATTTTCCATTGTGTATGCCTTTTGTATGTTATTTGCCGGACGGTTTATAGACTGGATGGGGACCAAAAAAGGATACCTTTGGGCCATCGGAGTATGGTCGGCCGGAGCCTGTGCTCATGCTTTGTGCGGGATAATTACTAAATCCTGGTTGGGATTGAGTGGTGCTGCAGAAATGGTTGCTGCCACGGGCGCAACAGTGACTATGATTGCTACAGTGAGCATGTGGTGTTTTATTGTGGCCCGTTGTGTATTGGCTTTGGGAGAGGCTGGTAATTTTCCGGCAGCTATAAAAGTGACTGCCGAATATTTTCCAAAGAAAGACCGGGCATATGCTACCAGTATTTTTAATGCGGGCGCGTCTATCGGTGCCTTGATTGCACCGCTTTCCATACCGTTACTGGCTAAATATTTTCAGGGCATAGGTGTGGGAAATGGCTGGGAAATGGCTTTTATTGTCATCGGTGCCTTGGGATTTGTCTGGATGGGTTTCTGGATTTTCTGGTATGATGAGCCTCATAAAAGCAAGCATGTCAATCAGGCAGAGCTGGATTATATCGAACAGGATCCGGATGATAATACTCAGGCAATTGGCACTCCCGAAAAGAAAATGTCTTTTTTGCAGGCTTTTTCTTATAAACAGACCTGGGCTTTTGCTTTTGGTAAATTTATGACTGACGGGGTGTGGTGGTTCTTTTTGTTCTGGACTCCTTCTTATCTCAATACCCAATTTGGTATTAAAACTTCGGATAATCTGGGAGTGGCTCTGATTTTTACATTGTATTTGATTACGATGCTTTCTATTTACGGAGGGAAATTGCCGACTATTATTATCAATAAGACCGGATTGAATCCGTATGCGGCCCGTATGCGTGCCATGCTGATTTTCGCTTTCTTTCCTTTGGTAGTACTGCTGGCTCAGCCATTGGGAACTATTTCTCCCTGGTTGCCTGTTATTATGATTGGTATTGGCGGGGCTGCCCATCAGTCTTGGTCTGCCAATATATTTTCAACGGTTGGCGATATGTTTCCGAAATCGGCTATAGCAACAATTACAGGTATCGGTGGTATGGCCGGCGGGATTGGTTCGATGATTTTGCAGAAAGTTGCGGGAAATTTGTTTGTGTATGCCGGTGAGACGAATATGGTTTTCCTGGGTTTTGCGGGTAAACCTGCCGGATATTTTATTATTTTCTGCGTTTGTGCTGTTGCTTATCTGATTGGATGGGGTGTGATGAAGGTTTTGGTACCTCAATATAAACCTATTGTTGTAGAATAGAATAATGAGTAATAAAAAAGAGCTGAATAACATTGTTTGTTAAACAGCTCTTTTTTATTTTAAGTAATTGCTTAGTTTATCATTTCCCGGCCCATAAATTCCTGTAATACTTTGGGCAGGCGTATTCCTTCCGGGCATTGATTGTTTTCAAGTAATGCGGCTACGATACGCGGCAATGCCAAAGAACTGCCGTTCAAGGTGTGGCAAGTGGTTGTTTTTTTATCACCTTTATCTTTGAAACGTAGTTTCAGACGGTTGGCCTGGAATTCTTCGAAATTGGAAACGGAACTAACTTCCAACCATTTTTCCTGTGCTTTTGAGTAAACTTCAAAGTCATACGTTAATGCGGATGTAAAACTGATGTCACCTCCGCACAAACGGACAATCCGGTAAGGAAGTTCCAGTTTAATCAGTAGGCTTTCAACGTGTTTGACCATGCCTTCTAAAGCTTCATAGGAAAGTTCCGGACGTGTAATCTGTACGATTTCTACTTTGTCGAATTGATGCAGACGGTTCAGGCCCCGTACATCTTTGCCGTAGGAGCCGGCTTCTCTCCGGAAACAGGCTGAATAAGCAGTGTTTTTAATAGGGAGTTGGTCACCATCTACAATAGTATCCCGGTATATGTTGGTTACCGGAACTTCTGCCGTCGGAATAAGATAAAGATTGTCTTCCTGGATGTAATACATCTGTCCGTCTTTATCCGGGAGCTGTCCGGTTCCATAACCTGAGTCTGCATTTACCATCAACGGGGGTTGTACTTCCTGATAGCCTGCTTTTATATTTTCTTCCAGGAAGAAATTAATCAAAGCCCGTTGCAATTTTGCGCCAAGGCCTTTATATAGCGGGAATCCGGCTCCTGTAATTTTTACGCCTGTTTCGAAATCAATCAGGTTGTATTTTTTGGTTAGCTCCCAATGCGGTATGTCGTTTTCGTGTTTTTGGGGAATGTTGTCGACAATCTTTATAATTTCGTTATCAGCTTCTGATTTACCTTGAGGAACTGATATATGTGGCATATTCGGTAAACGGAGCAGGAGATTGTTCAGCTCAGTGCTTACTTCGTTGCCTTGACTGTTCAGTTCGGCAATGGAGGTTTTCAATTCTGTTGTTTCCTGACGTTTTTTTTCTGCTTCTTCTTTTTGACCGGAGTGCATCAATTGACCAATCTGTTTAGCTATGCTGTTCATTTTAGCTTGTCTGGTCTCTGTTTCTTGCTGAAGCGATTTGCGCTGATTGTCGAGTGCTATGATTTTTTCAACGATTTCCCGGGCGTCCACATTTTTTACTGCCAGACGCTCAATGACCGTTTCCTTATTTTCCTGGATAAATTTCAGATTCAACATAACGATTAATTTTGATGTCCAAAAATACAAAAAACTCCTGTATTCGTGCAGAATACAGGAGTTTGATATTTCATTTCTTTTCAGTTTATTCTGCAACAGCTTCCACTGAAACGAACGATTTGTTATTCTTTTTCTTGCGGAAAACAACGATACCGTCTATCAGTGCAAATAAAGTATGGTCTTTACCCATACCTACATTTTCACCCGGATTGTGTACAGTACCTCTCTGACGAACCAGAATATTACCGGCTTTCGCAAATTGTCCACCCCAGATTTTTACTCCTAATCGTTTGCTTTCTGATTCACGGCCGTTCTTAGAACTACCGACTCCTTTCTTATGTGCCATATTGTATAATAATTTAAGAAGTTACAATAAAATAAAATTAGTCAGCATGCTTTAAGCATTAATAGATTCAATCTGAATCTGAGTCAGATATTGACGGTGGCCGTTCTTTCTTTCAAAAGTTTTTCTTCTTCTTTTCTTGAAGATAATTACTTTATCCCCTTTCAGATGACTGAGTACTTTTGCGGTAACTTTAGCTCCTTCTACTTTAGGTGTACCGATTTTAACCTGACCTTCACTGTCCACTAAAAGAACGTTGTCGAATTCTACCTGTGCACCTTCTTCGGCTGCCAGTCTGTGAACATAAACCTTACGGTCTTTTTCTACTTTAAATTGCTGTCCTGCAATTTCAACAATAGCGTACATTTGTTTTATTGTTTTTATTGTTAATACCATGGGGTGGGTTTTATCCGCTTATTGTACCCCTAAGGAAAATTTGCGGTGCAAAGGTAAGGTTTATTTTTTGTGTTGCAAAAGAATTTCTTTCTTTTTTCAACGTAGTACATGCTTAGAAAAAAGAAAAATAAACCTTGTATAAAATTTGTAAATTACATATAAAATGTTCACCGTTACCTGTGCGAAAGTTTTTCTGAGGAAAATGCTATGGATTTGCAGAATGTCATATTTGGGTATTAAATTTCTCCAAATGAAAAGTTGATAGATTGTTTGCTTCACTGAAAGATAATGGAATTATAAGACAAGCTGGTAGCAACAAAGTTGGCTCGTGGGAAATTTTGATATAATGATATTGAATAATTAATTTGGAGAATATTAATATACATTAATTTTGAGAGCATTTTGATGTAATTGAAGTATTGAATTCTACAAATTTTTCAAATTTTACTGTAAAAATGGATTGATAATATTCTTTCAATTCTTTTATTTCCTTTTCATGTTCGTTTAGTAGTTTTTTGAGTTTGGCAAAACTGATGCAATCTGTTTTTGAGCGTATTCCTTTTACAATTTTTTGTTTATATTCTTCTGGCAAGAGTGTAGAGGCAATAAAAAGTCGGTTATAATGAAACTCATTATTCAGTATTTGGTAAGGGAATTTGTGTCTGAATAGATGTCCGATAATAACATCTTTCAATAATTTACATTTTCCACCTTCCAGCCATACTTTTAAACTGAGAAAAGTTTCATCGTAACTGTATAATCTTAAGCCTTCCAATCCTCGCAGGTAATTCCAATATGACGTGGATGTTGCATAGCAAGCTCCTAAAACGCAAGGAACATCAACGATTTTTTCCTTAGGAGACAAATCCTTGGTTATCCAATGGACATCGAGAATCTTACAAGCATCTTCAGCCGCAAGGTTCATGTATGCAGCGTATGCGGGGGGTATCATTTTTTGTTCCTGCTTTGTCTCATAATCCCATGTAGCGCACCTGCAACAATATATGGCTCTGGAATCGTTTTTGATGGCTTCTGTTATTTTTGTCCACCATTGGTTGTCGTAAAAACGCATGTGTGCATCTATAATAAATAGATTTGGTGTACAGCATTCTCGTACACCTATTTCTCTTGATGCTGCACATCCTTGACGTTGTAAATTTTCTATGTATTTTACATGAGCATATTTTTTTGCAATGGTTTTATAATCATATCCATCTTCGGAAGCGTCGTTTATTAAAATAATGTCAACATTTTCGCCTGCAGTTCTTTTGATTTCTTGTAAAGTGAATTCCACTTCTTCGCCTTCATTGCGAAAGGTTATAATGATGCTTAGTTCGTTCATTGCGGGTAAGTTCCGTTATAATTTTTTGATATTGATAAGGAGGAAATTATTTTTTTTATTAACCTTTCTTGTGTTATGAGCATTTCGTAATACCCTGTTAATTCTTTCCGGACGGATAATTTTGTTCCTGTAGATGTAGTTAGTTCTTGTGGGAAAATAACGGAGATCACTTTTTTATTGATTTGGGGATTAAATTGAATATTTTCAATGCTTCCTGTTACAGTTCCATATTCCGAATACGGATATTCAGATAATTTCACTTGTATGGATTGTCCATGTTCAAATAAACATTCTTCTGTGGAGGAAAGAAGTATAATACCTGTATATCTTGATTGTGTTGTATCTTGGTTCAAACTGATCTGATAGGTGTGAATATGGGGATATTGTATGACATAACATTCAATGATAATTAATATGAAAAGACTTCCGATGATAAGCCATCCCCATTTTAGTATGTTTGGCATACTATTTTGTTTAATCTTGTTAAACTCTGTGCTGTAACATTTATTTTCCTGCATATTTATTTTTTATAGACCTAATTCCAACTGGTTTTTGACAAGGTTGTAATAATAACCTTTCAAAGCTGTCAATTCCTCGTGTTTTCCTTCTTCTACAATTTTTCCTTTGTCTAATACCACGATTTTATCTGCATTTTTGACGGTACTTAATCGATGGGCGACAACCAAAACGGTTTTTCCCTGAAAAAATAAATTCAGGTTTTTCATGATTTTCAATTCATTGCTGGCATCTAATGAGTTAGTTGCCTCGTCTAAAATTAAATAAGGGGCGTTTTTATATATGGCACGGGCAATTAAGAGACGTTGTTTTTGACCTGTGCTGATTCCCCGGCCGTCTAATCCGATTTTTGTGTTTAATCCTAAAGGCAGGGTATGTATAAAATCGTTTGTACACGACATTTCAATGGCTTTGCGCACTTTCTCCATATTCGGTTCTTTATCCATCAGGGCAATATTGTTTATTACCGTATCATAAAAAATAAATCCTTCTTGCATGACTACACCGCAGTTTTTCCGCCATTGGCTTTCGCTGTATTCCTTCAGGGCGGTATTGCCCAATGAAATGTTACCGCTCGTCGGAACGTAAAATCTTAAAAGCAATTTTAGCAAAGTAGTTTTTCCGCTTCCGCTTGCACCGACAATGGCTGTGACCTTGCCATTTTCGATAGTTAAATTGATGTTGTCCAGTATTTTTAATGAACGTGGGCCGTTGTAATGAAAGGATACATTTTCTAATATGATGTCTTCATGGGTGGGAACCTTCTGTATTTTCCGTTTGTTTTCCGGTTCTTCGTCTTCTTTGTTTTGAATTTCATTAATTCGTTCAAGACCGATTTGAGCGTTTTGTAAGGATTGCATAAAACCTACGAATTGTCCTACCGGTGCGCTTAACTGGCCGATGATATATTGGATGGCAATCATCATACCTAAGGTGATCTCTCCCATAATGACAGCTTTTGCAGCCAGGAACGAGATGATAATATTCTGGGTTTGATTGATGAATATTGCTCCGATTTCTTGAATTTGCCGAAGGGATAAGTCTTTTATGCCGACATGATAGAGTTTCAACTGTATCCGTTCCCAGTCCCAGCGTTTCTGATCTTCGCAATTGTTTAGTTTGATTTCCTGCATGCCGGTAATGAGTTGTATGACATTTGATTGTTCTACGGAACTTTCCTGAAAGCGTAGATATTCTAATTTGCGGCGTCGTTTCATAAAGAGGGTCACCCATAAAATATAGATAAGGCTGCCTCCCAAAAATACTCCTAATATATTCAAGTCATAATTGGTCATGATGTAACCGTATGTGATAAAGTTGACCAAGGCGATAAACATTCCTAAAACATTATTTAACAGGAAGTTTTGAATGCGACTGAAGTCTCCGATACGTTGGTTTATATCGCCGATTAATTTCGTGTCAAAATAGGAAATGGGTAAGCGCATTAATTTGTTCAAGAAATCGGATATCAATGAAATATCCAAACGCATACTTAGATGTAACATGACCCAACTCCGGATGAAGGTATTTACATTTTGACTAATGACCAATATTAGTTGGGCAATTAGTATGACGATAATAAAGTTCAAATCTTTATTTTCGATGCCGACATCCATAATGGCTTGGGCGAGAAAAGGGAATATTAAACTGATAATACTGGCTAAGCCAAGTGATAATATTAATTGGAAAATAAAACTTTTATATTGTTTTATGTAATTAAATAAATAACCGAAAGTAGGCTTTTCTTCCCGGGTACTTATATGGAGGTTATAGAATTTTTCTGTAGGCTCTAATAATAGAACCGTTCCCGTGGCAAGGTTCGATTCGCTATTTTGTTGCAGCCAACATTTGAGGAAAAGCCGTTTGTTGTGTTTGAGCAAACCATAGGCCGGATCCCCTACAAAGATTTTATCGCCTTTGATTTTGTAGACAACGATGAAATGGTCATTGTCCCAATGAATGATACACGGGAGGGGCACACCGGCAGAAAATTGTTCCCAGGTGAGATGAAGGCACAATGAGTCAAAGCCTATTGTCTCGGCACCTTCGCTCAAACCCAACATTGTCGTTCCAATGCGTTGAGTATAACACACTTTCCTTAAATAAGCTAACGGGATATTTTTGCCGTAAAACTTTGCGACCATTTTTAAACAAGTCGGTGCACAGTCTTTGGCTTCTCGTTGTATGTAATGAGGAAAATGCATATACTCTCGGCATTAGATTTTGTTATTCCTCGATAAAAGAGTTGTCGTAAAAGACAGGCCGTATAGGCTTGGGAGCTTTTGGGCAACGGGTGTCAGGGTATAACCAATTCTCTTTTCCATAAGCGGCAATAAGTTCTTTCCAGCACACACCTTCCTTATACCGGCAGGCTTCAAAGTCATCACAAGCATGACAAGCACTTTCGGCCGGAATCCTTTTTGGGGCCAGTTTCCATAAGGCCATTGCCTTGGATGAGCACCAGACTTCTAATAAAGAGTTTTCGGTAACATTACCGATAATAAAATTAGGATTCCAATACAGTTCTTCGCATATCGTAACCTGTCCATCGGGCAGGATGACCATATTATAAACATTTCCGGAACAAACCGCCCGATTGTTGAATATCTGTGCATTGCGACATTCTGCACCGTCGCTTACCGCTCCTGTATCACGAAATAAACTGAAATGCAATTTCGTTTGTTGAAGATGTTCAAAGTATTCGTCCATGTCTATGATTTGTTCCATAGTTGGTTTGAAGGCGTTAAAATCTTCAACGGACTTGTAATGACTGTAACCCACCGGAGTATAAGTGTATTGTTGGATACCGGGTACACTTTTTATAAATTCAATCAGTTCGCTTAGGTTTTCAACAGTACAAGTGGAGCGTGTTAATACACTTTTAACAGTTATAGCAAACCCTTTTTTGTTAAGGTTAATGATTGTTTCCTTTATTTTATCGCAATAGTCCAATGGGACTTTCAATGTTTCTTTTAGTAATTGCGGATTCAGGGAATCCAATGAAATCTGGATTTTTCGTGCGCCTGTTGCGTACAATTGATCAATTTCTTGCCGGGACAGAGGTACTTTGGTGGAAAGATAAGGATTATAGCCTTTCTCATATATTTTCTTTAAAATGTGTTCCCAGCCTTTAAAAGTAAATATTTCGCCCCCTGACAAATCGAAACCTTTGATACCTGATGCATGAGCTTCGTCGATTAAATCCAGCACTTTGTCTAAGGACATTTGGCTGTGGTGGGTGACTTTATCAGCATAACAATAGATGCAGTTCGTCACGCATGTTGTGTTTAATACAAGCATGACCGACAATGGAATATTTAATCTGAGTGTCTTGAAATCATAAGGTGGTTCAATGAATAGTGATTCCCGGTCTATATCTTCTCTTTTTTCTTCTTTGTCATTTTTCACGATAATTTGTGGGGGATACCAAAAATTTAGGTGGTCATATTCCATGCAGAAATGCTGAGCATTTTCAATAAATGGGGTAATCTTTGGAATGATTTTTTGTTCAGGGATGCCCGTTACGGTAGCAATAGCTTTTATTGTTTCGTTCAGGTTTTGCTTTCCGTCGAAATGGGATAATACTATAGCCCATAGTGGGTGAATAAAGGTGCAATAAGAGTGATTTGCCTCTTTTTTATTTGCCAGAATTATTCTGTTTCCATCATTCCGGATGATATATTCCGGATTCAGGATGTATTTTGCATTAAAATCAATAGCCATAGCCAGGTTAGTTTGAAAGTTTAAGATTAAGGGAAGTAAAAACTTCCCTTAATCGGTTTATTAATTTGTTGTTGATTGTGTCGGATCTGGGGTTGTTGGTGTTGGTTCTGTTGGTTTGGGGAGTTCCGGTGCTACCGTTGGTGGCTCTGTTGGGGTTATTGTACTTGTTGGACCTTTTTGAGTTGCTTTACAGCCCTCTAGACATCCTTCGTGACAAGTTGTTTTACAACCATCTTTACATTCTTCTTTACACCCTGCTTTACAAGTTCTGTCTCCTCCTGTAGTTTGGGCCATCATTTCATCATCCAGTACTTGGCTTTCTGTCAAGACTGGGAATTTTTTCAAGAAATCATTGATTTTTTCCATAACTTTTGTTTTTAATTATTGGACATATTGTCGATTCTTTATAAAGAAAAGACTTTTAATTCATGTGTCGAATCTGTAATTCTTCGCATTGACATCATCATCCACTTCCCGACGTTTCAAATCTTTACCTCCTTGGAAGCTATAGGATAAACTGATTGTAAGTCCTTGATAACTATCTTCCTGTTTGAAATAACGAATATTTTGGTCATAACGAATTGTTTTTTTCCGATGAGAAGAATTGAAAATATCTGTTCCGAAAAGGGAAATATAAAGGGAACGGTTTGCCAGACATTTATAACGAACACCTATATTAAAATGGAGATAAGGTTTTATATCTGTTTGGTAATCCTTGGCAATTATCCCAAAGTCCATATTGCCGTAAGTTTTCAGTCTATAATTGCCGGTTATCCAATAATCAAAATTCATGGCTCCGAACAAACTGTTTTGTTTATTCTTCGGTAATGTAAAGTTCTCTTTGAAATTCAGATATTTCCCAAAAACCCATTCCAGATTAATATACATATCTAAACGGTTTTCCATAAAATTCAACGAGCTACTGAATTTGAGAGCCGTTTCCCATTTGTCGAAACAATTCCGGTAAGAACTTTCCGTTACCTCGTTGCCCTTGTCTATCAATACAGAGGAATACAAATCTTGAGTATAGCTCCAATAGGCAGATATGGAAAATTTTGTAAAAAGGACATTAAAAAACTCAGTACTCCATGTTTTTGCCGGTTTTAACCAAGGATTGCCGGTATAATAGAATTTGTCGCTAACATGAATGATATTGGGGGTTAGGGAATTGTAGGTAGGACGTTTGATGGTTCCATTAAAATGAAAAGTAGAAGAATAGTTTTTACTGATATTAAAATTCAAGTTTATCGAGGGAAGCAGATTCCAGTAATGGTTTGTGCTTTCCAGATTTTCTTTTGCCAGTTGCAAGTGGTAGTTTGTATATTCGGCGCAAATTCCGGCTGTTGTAATTATTTTGGGGGTGCAATAATATGATAGTGAAAAGTAACCGTTGCCGATGCGCTCTTTATATTTGAAATTTTCATTTTGGCGGAGTATGGTGGTCGGTTCATACCGGATATTGTTGTGTGTTTGGGCTATGTTGGCATGTCCTCCCATATTAATTCGTAATTTATTATTCAAAAAAGGTTTGCTGGCATCCAAATTGAACATATTTTGTTTGCCTGATAATTCATAAAAATAGGCGTAAGCATCGAAGACCGTATCCGCTCGTCTGTATTGATAGTCGTAGCGAGAATTGGCATCGTTGTTGATATATCCGTAGGATGCTTTTAGTTTGAAAGGCAGGTTTTCGCTTGCTTCGAATTGGATGTTACCGGTCGGCATGATGCGTTTATTGGTATTGTCTCTGTTGTATTCGATTTTGTTTTGTCCTTGTCGGTATTCATTGCCGGTGAGGGTTGGTGACGAATGGGAAGCGGACAGGTACAAATTGGCATTGATGCGATTGCCGTTTTTAATGTTCCATGAAAGATTCAGGTTATTGGCCGTGGAACGTTCATTTTTATTTCGGATGTATTGCTGTGTAGTTGTCGAACTTTGGGTCAAACCGTACCGGATGCTATCGGAGACATATGATGTTTCGTTGTAAATACTGCCGTTTAGCTTAAGGTTCAAGTAAAAATCTTTTTTCATCAGCATAACAAAAAAATCTCCATCCGTATCTCCCGGCAAACTGTTTGCCCGGTCTTTGCCATAACTGCCCTCAATGTTTCCTATAAACCCGTCGATGTATTTCTTTTTCGTTTTGATGTCGACAATGGCAGCATTGTTGGTCGGTTCGTCGTGTTCCGGTCTTTTTACAGGGGTTAGGACTATTTGGTCAATCGTTTGCGATGGCAGTGATTTGAGCAGGTCGAATGTCATGGGTTGCCGGACGCCGTTTAGTTTTAGTTCCACCGTTTTATCATGCAGTTTGATTTGTCCGGTTTCTTCGTTGATCATCATACCCGGCAGGTTTTTCAGCAGGTCGATGCTTCTTTCCGTGCCTGGCGTGATAAAGTTTTCTGCATTTATAATCCAATCTCCGTTTTCGAACTTTATGGGTATTCTTTTCCCGTTAATTTTAACTTCATCCATTTCATATTGTGTTGGCACGAGAGTAATGTTGAGCATGGTGTCGCATGTTGCCGGCAGATGAAAAGTGGCAGTAGCGTATGAGATATGTTTGACAATCAGTTTTCCCGCCACTTTTTTTTCATGCTTTAGTGCGAAACATCCTTGTTTGTCCGTAATGCAATATTCTAACGGACGGGTATCGTTATTTCGCATCAACATGACAACGGCTGCTTCAATCGCCTCGTGTGCCTGATTCGTCACCTGTCCCTTGACTTTTATGTCTTGTGCATATATTCCTAGCGGCAACAAGCATCCGATGATGAGTGAGATTGTAATAGTGGTATGGTTTTTCATATTAAAATGTTTTGTAGTGTAAAAATATGGATGGCAAGGTTGGTACTTCCTGAACATGTATGGTTTAATATCGGTTCATTGCATATTCGGCAACATGCTTGATATAAATAATTCTCAGGAATGGTTAATGTGTTCCATGCAGGACTTTGTTTCCAGCGGGAAAACCATTGAAAAAAATAAAGTTCGTTTTCGGGGTTATCGCATTGTACTTTATACCAAATGTATAGCAGCCAAATATCCGTAGCTTCATATTTCGGAATTCCGGTAAAGTATTGCCGAATATAACCGGCCATCTTATTTTTGATTTTGTTCACTACAACTTGATTTACAGTCATGTCGTTTATCAGATGACATACCCATAATCCAAGGGCAAAATCTGTTTTGTTGGTTATAAGAAAAAAATCTGTCAGAGATTCTTTTTTTAATTGTTCGTTTAAGATGCGATAAACTTCGTCTGTAATGTAGATGAGGTATTCTTTGTAATAAACAGTATGAAAAGTTCTGTATTCACTTGGAGAAATGAGGAGTTCCCGAAAATATAAAATGATTTTCCATATGCCGTTTTCAAAGTTTAAACTATGGAGTCGTTTCTTATACAAAACATTAAACAGAGGAATATCTATTTGAGTCAAATAAACTTTATTCTGTGTGGGGAGTAATTTTGTTTTTAAAGCGATAAGTAGTGCTAGTCCCATGTCCGATAAATTTTCTGCACTAAGAGAATTGCTTTTATTTATCTTGTTAACATGTATTTGTAGCAGATTGCCTATCTTTTCTTGATATTCAGGAGGGGCATTCTGTTGTTCAAGATAAAGACATCCGACCACCTGGGAAAGCGTTTTTGAAGCTGTGTATAGTTCTGTAGAATTTAAAAAATGATGTAACTCTTTTTCCGGTATCTCAATTTTACTTTCTTTTCTATCGGAAATATCTGAAAACCAAGGCCAGCTTTTAATATCGTCCTGTAACTCTTTTTTAGTCATTGAGGCAATTCGTATATATTCTTCCATTAGCCCTATTCGTTCAGAATTATTCTGATAACTGCTGTTGCTGCAACGCGAATGAAATAAATGGAATAGAGAACCTTCAATAACGGAAATCGGATAACCTAAGATTTCCAGTCTTTTTCTTTGTTCTACGTCATCGGGCCCCCAGCTTGTCAGGTGTTCATTACACATGCCTGCCCGGATAAAAGCTTGCCTGTTTACCATTAATGCTCCTCCGCACGCATGTTCTGCGTATAAGATACCCGCTTTTGTATCCAAACACATGGACTTTTCCAGTGAGCATTTTTCTTCAGGACCTAAAGAGTAGCATTGCCCGTTATATGGAAGGACGCAGAAACTTGCATAACTTCTTAATAGTTGGATTCCTTCTATCAGTTGAGTAGCAGGTATGATTACATCTGCATCCCAAATACCGATGAATGGAGTTGTTGCCTTTTTTATTAATTCATTGATATAATGTGTCCGGTGAAATTTTGGCTGAGAATCCTTAATGAAATAGTATTCAATACCATTGGGTAGTAAATCTTCATCTATATGCTGAAAATCATCTGCCTCTAAAATAATTATATGTGTTTTAAAAAAATGCTTTATAAAATTGATAACCACATTCAGATTTTGATACCTATCTGTAGAATCGATACGTATAGGAAATAGAAATGTGAAATCAAAGAAATCATATTTGTTCATATTTTTTTTGGTAAATATAAAAAAAATAAAATAATATTATCATATTTTTATGAAAATAATTTGGTTGTTATATACAATTTTATAGCAATATAAGTTTAATAAAGTTCATACTTTTATAAAGTAGTGAGGTATTCTTTGGTTTCTGTTTAAGGGACTTTGTCCCGAATGGCTGTTCTGACAGCCTTTGATAAAGCACTTTGCAAGGATTTATTAAAATTTACAATTTTATAAACTTTCAACTAAAGAAATTTAGTTACTGTAAAATGGGATATAGGCTTTGATAATTTTATGAACTTCATTAGAAATCTTGTTCAGAGTGAATATCGTGCGATTTTATCAGCAGAACGTTTACTGTAAATTATTTTTCTAAATTTGCAGAACCAATAAAGTATTGCATCATGAAATATATAGCAAAATTTATCATGTGGTTGGGAGGATGGAAGTTCAGGGGAGAACTGCCCCAAGAGAAAAAGGCGGTGATTATATCGGTGCCGCATACTTCCAATTGGGATTTTGTATGGGGAGAACTGGCTTTTTTGAGCCAGGGAATACCAGCTTTTATATTGATGAAAAAAGAGTTTTTCTTTTTTCCGTTGGGAGCCATTTTAAGGGCGTTGCGTGTGATTCCTGTAGACCGGGGTAATAAGGACAGTCAATTGGTGGAGCAGATGGTGACCGAATTTGATAAACGGGATTCCATGTATCTTTGCATTACCCCGGAGGGGAGCCGGAAAAAAAGGAAAAAGTGGAAGAAAGGTTTTTTGGTTATCGCTTATGCTGCTAATGTTCCTGTGTATTTGGGACGTATTGACTATAAAGGGAAATATTGTGAGGTGGGACCTTTATTTTGTCCTACCGGAGACGTGGAGGCTGATTTGGCATATATCATGAATACTTATCACGATGCGAATCCGAAATATCCGGAGAATTTTTCATACGGTAATTAAAATCATTAGTTAGCCGGTGCATTTGTGTATGTAGTTTTGCTTGTTTCTAAAGCTGTAACAAGATGATGAATAAACTGGTTTATTGGGGAAAGGGACTTTTCATGTGTTTCTGGTTTGCCGGATGTGTACATTCCAAGGAAGCGAAAATTATTAATCAGAAAGCCTTTTTGTTGCCGGTTATTGAAGAAAAGCAGTTGGAGAGGCTGGCTGATACGGAGACGGAAAAACGGATGAGAAATCAGGGGTTGGTGGACATACAGGAAATCGACTCAACAATTCAGGTCTATCTTGTGTATGCAACGACGGCTAATTTTGTAGGAAAGGTTTTGTATTCGGATATCCGTAAGGCTTTTATGTTGCCGGAAACGGCAAGGCGTTTGGCGGATGCTCAAAGGCGTTTGAAAATGTTGAGGCCGGAACTTAGTTTAATGGTCTATGATGCTGCCCGCCCAATGGATGTTCAGAAAGAGATGTGGGACAAGGTGCGGGGAACAGACAAACGGGTATATGTCAGTAACCCGGCCAACGGAGGTGGATTACATAATTATGGAGCTGCGGTGGACCTTACATTGGTGGATGCGACGGGACTGCCTTTACCTATGGGAAGTCCTTTTGATTGGTTTGGTGATGAGGCTCGTCCGGATCGGGAAGAGGAATTGATAAAACAAGGGAAAATGATTTTATTGCATTTACATAACCGTCGCTTATTACGTAAAGTTATGACGGATGCCGGATTTAAAATATTGCCCAGTGAATGGTGGCATTTTAATCTGGTTTCCAGAGAGGAGGCAAAGAATACACTTAAAAGGATAGAGCTTAAAAACGGGGAATAAATGTTTGCGGGTGAGATTACATCATATATTTGTCAATGAAAATGAACTGCAAACCGGGGGAAGAGGCTGAATTTGTCCGGATTATGCCGGGGCGCAGTGTGATTGCAGATCGAAAATCTAAACTATGAAGCTTGCTTTAATTCAATCAGAGTTAGTCTGGGGGAATGTGACGGAAAATTTACGCCGGTTTGATGAGAAAATGGAATATTGCCGGGGATGTGATATTATTTTGCTGCCTGAGATGTTCACTTCCGGGTGTATGATGGTGAAAAAATCCCGGGAAGTTGCTCTGGCAGAAAAGAAAACGGTTGCTTTCCGGTTTGATGATGTACGGCGGAAAATGTTGGAATGGGCGGAAAAATATACGGCCGTTATTGTTGGTTCAACTGTTTATGAAGAGAAGAGCCGCTATTACAATCGCTTGATTATCGCGTTTCCGGATGGTAAATGTGAATATTACGACAAACGGCATTGTTTCCGGATGGGGGGAGAGAATGAACATTTTTCTCCCGGTAACCGGCAGGTTGTATTTGAATATCGGGGAGTAAAGATTGCTACTTTTATTTGTTATGATTTGCGTTTTCCTGTATGGAGCAGGAATACGGAAGGGTATGACATGGCTGTATATGTGGCGAATTGGCCGGAGACCCGGCGGGAGGTGTGGAGTATTTTGTTGAAATCCAGGGCTATAGAGAATCAGGCTTTTGTAGCCGGAGTAAATTGTGTTGGGGTGGATAACAACGGAATTCGTTATGCCGGAGATTCTATGGTGGTGGATGCACGCGGAAATATATTGGGCAATAGTAATGAATTTCAGGAAGAGGTCCTTGTCGTGGATTGTGATATTACAGCTTTGCATGAGTTCCGGCGTAGGTTCTCTGTGTTGGATGACCGGGATTTTTTTCAGATACAATAGGTGATTCATTTAGTTGTATCAGGAGGTAGGAAATTTGTCAAAATGGATTCTGACATTTTGATGCACTTTCTTCTTTTCGTATTCATATTTGCAGATTAATTCTGTTAATTTTATATTTTTGCAGATGTTTGCTGGTTGTGAAATAATCAAATTGTTTACGTATATGAAATATTTATTACTTACGTTTATAGGAGTGGCTATGATGTTGAACTCTGGAGCACAGGAAAAAGTACTGACGATGGAAGATGCAGTACTTGGTTATCATCTTTATCCCAAGAATCTGTCGCTTCAGTGGCAGGGGGAGAAGAATGTGTTTACTTATGCAATGGGGCCTGAGCTGATAGGGGAAAATGCAGACGGCGGAGAGAAAAAAGTAATTATGACAGTGGATGAATTGAATCGTATTTTGGGCTCCGATTTGAAAGGATGGCCTCAATATACTTGGAAAGATGGAAAAACACTGGTCATCATGCGTCAGGGAAAACTGACTGAAATAGATGTGGATAAAAAAGTGTTGCTAAATAGTTTTGTTCTGGCCCAAGGAGCTCAGAATGTGGTTTCCAACGGAAAAGAGCTGGTGGCCTATACGAAAGGCAATAATTTATTTTATGTGGATGCCAATGGTAATGAATTTGCAGTGACTGATGATAAGGACCTGAATATTGTGAATGGTCAGTCCGTGAGCCGGAATGAATTTGGTATTCATGGCGGAATTTTTTGGTCTCCGGATGGAAAGAAGTTGGCTTTTTACCGGAAGGATGAGAGTCTGGTAGGTACTTTCCCTTTGTTGGATATAAATACCCGGATGGGGTCTTTGAGGGAGATTAAGTATCCGATGACAGGCATGAAGTCTGAGCAGATCAGTTTAGGTGTATACCATATTGCGTCGGGAAAGACTGTATTTCTTGATGTGGATGATTTCGGACGGGAGCAGTATCTGACCAATATATCTTGGGGTCCGGCTTCAGACTATATTTATGTGCAAGTGCTTGACCGTGCTCAAAAACACATGCATTTGAATCAGTATGAAGCCAGGACGGGAAAGTTTGTAAAAACTTTGTTGAAAGAGCAGAATGATAAATATGTTGAGCCGTTGACTCCAATCGTATTTTTGAAAAATGAGCCTTCAAAGTTTATTTACCGGACAAATAACCGGGACGGTTATTTTAATCTGTATCTGGTAGATGCAAATTCGGGCAAAGTGTTGAAAAGAATAACTGACGTGGAAGCTGATGTGGAAATGTTGGGACAGGACGGAAAAGTTGTTTATTATACTTCGGCAGAAGTGAGTCCTGTTGATAATCATTTGTTTAAAGTAGAACTGAAATCCGGTAAAAAGACACGTCTGACACAGGCTGAAGGATGGCACAAAGTGACAATGAGCAGTGATATGAAATATTTTGTGGATAACTACAGTAGCCTGAATGTCCCGCGTGTGATTCATTTGATGCGGAATGATGGCAACCGGGTGAAAGAATTACTGAAAGCTGAAAATCCGACGAAAGACTATAATTTCGGGGAAATTACTATGGGAACGGTGAAAACGGCTGACGGTAAATTCGATAATTACTATCGGCTGATAAAGCCGATGAATTTCGATTCTTCCAGGAAATACCCTGTTATTGTTTATGTATATGGAGGACCTCATTCGCAGATGGTGAAAAATACATGGCAGGGAGAATTGCGGCGTTGGGAAATGTATATGGCTCAGCATGGGTATGTTGTATTTGTGATGGACAACCGTGGAACTTCGAACCGTGGAGCTGAATTTGAAAAAGCTATTCATGGCCAGTGTGGTCAGGCTGAAATGGCCGACCAGATGGAAGGCATCCGGTTTCTGAAATCGTTACCCTATGTGGATGCTGACCGGATAGGTGTGCATGGCTGGAGTTATGGCGGGTTTATGACTATTTCACTGATTACGAATCATCCGGAGGTATTTAAAGTGGCTGTGGCCGGAGGGCCGGTAATTGATTGGAAATGGTATGAAGTTATGTATGGAGAACGTTATATGGATTCTCCCAATACCAATGCCGCAGGTTATGAGAAAACCAGCCTTATTCGCAAAGCAAAAGATTTGAAAGGGAAATTGTTGATTTGTCAGGGAGCAATAGATAATGTGGTTGTGTGGGAACATAGCCTGAGTTTTATCCGGGAATGTATTAAAAATAATGTGCAGGTTGATTATTTTCCTTATCCGTGTGCGGAACATAATGTATTCGGGAAGGACCGGATTCATTTGATGCAGAAAGTAACGGATTATTTTGAAGATTATCTGAAATAGTTTTAAAATGGACGGGGTGAATGCCCCGTCCTCATGTGTCAGGGTATGCGTATTGATATATTGAGTGTTGTACCTGAATTGTTGGTGAGTCCTTTGAATCATTCAATTATCAGGCGTGCACAGGATAAAGGAATCGTGGAGATTCATATTCATAATATCCGGGATTGGTCTAAAGATAAATTCCGGAAAGTGGATGATTATCCTTTCGGGGGAGAGGCCGGATTGGTGATGATGATACAGCCGGTGTTTGATTGTATCCGAGAGTTGACAGCCCAACGGCATTATGATGAGGTTATATATACTGCACCTGATGCACCTGTTTTTAACCAGAAAATGGCCAATGAATTATCATTGAAAGAAAATATTATGATTTTGTGCGGTCATTATAAAGGGATTGACCAGCGTATCCGGGATTATTTGGTTACCCGTGAAATTTCCGTCGGGGATTATGTTTTGACTGGCGGAGAGTTGCCGGCGTGTATTATGACAGATGCTATCGTGCGTTTGATTCCGGGAGCTATGAATGACGAGACTTCGGCTTTGAGTGACTCTTTTCAGGATAATTTGCTGGCTCCTCCGGTTTATACCCGTCCTGCTGAATTTAATGGCTGGAAAGTTCCTGATATTCTCCTTTCAGGCAATCATGCGAAGATCCGCGAATGGCAGGAAAAGATTGCTTATGAACGGACAAAGGCTTTACGGCCTGATTTGTTGGAAGAATAATTTAAGTGGGATATAGATAGTTAAAACAGTAGCTGTGATTGGCTTATGAATTTTTTTTCTCTGCTGTTGCGTCAGGAAACGGAGTTTGGGTAATTAAGCTGTATGTTTTGAGTAATTGTTGTGTGGTTGATATTTGATAATTCCGGATATTAAAAATTCCGAAAGGGGATATTTTTATATTATTTTTCCGGCAGTACAGGGTTGTATTGACGATGATTTGAAAATGTGCGAACAATTGGAAGAAGAGAGGGGTATATAATATTTTTTCTGTTTTTCTGGAAGATTTTAAAGTTAACTTCAATATATAAGTGAAAATCAATATCTGTGCTTGTCCGTTGTTTGAGTTGCCGGAGTATTTTACGGACCAGAAGTTTAAAAAACAATCGGGTATTTCCCGGGTAGTACTGTTTTGGTGATGGAATATAAAATCAATACTTTTCATGATTATATAATATTCATCTGAAGTATATTTTGTGCCATTGTCTATCAGATTCATGGGCATTTTATATAGAAAGGTTGCAATTTTGTTTGTTTTATTGCTGAAAATAAATTTACCTGTTAATAACCGTGTTAGGTAAATTAGTAAGCAACTGGGTATAAAAGTGGCGGTTCCACCTTTCCCGTTGCTTAACACCTTACAGGCTGTGGGCACATTAATGCTCCACACGGGGGTATGGAACCGCCGTATGGAACGCAGGTATCAGATAATACCTGCGCGAGTTGGCAGTTTCCTGCCTGTAAGGAATGTTAAGCGTTACAAATATATGACTTTTCGGATATAAATAAAGTAGAATTGTTCATTATGTTATATGATATTCTGTGTTTTTGTAAAACAAGTGATTAAGTAATAAAAAAATTAAGTATGCTCCGGATAAATATGGATGGCTTGTGTCAAGGGGATATAAACCGGCATGTTGTTTATGGTATTTAAAATCTTGTCAAAAGGAAACAAGTTTATATAATTAACATACTATATTTTTTTCCGGAATATCCACCGGAGTATCACAATGAATATTAAAAAAGAGGAGATAAAGAGCAGAAAATGTCCGTACCGGAGGTCAGAATGTTTATCGAGAATGCTGATTGCTCCGATGAAAAGTCCTACGAGCAGGATAGAATAAGCCAGCCGGGAGGTTACGTTGCGTAACATTTTCTGAATTTCAGTCATATCCGTAAATTGTAATTCGTGTTTGATTTCTCCTTGTTTTAATTTGTAAAGGATTTCACTGATGTCTCCCGGGGCTGTTTTTAAGAGAGTTGAATAACCTTTAAGAGTTTGGTAAAGTTCTGCTGCAAGTTTCCGGGGAGAGAATTGCGTCATAACCACTTCTTTGGCATAGGGTATGATTAATTTTGCAAAAGGGATGTCCGGGTCCAGTCTTTCGGCTACTTTTTGAATGGCAGCCAGTGCTTTGGCTAACATGAAAATGCCTGAAGGCAGACATAAATTGTATTTGGTAATGAGGTCCAGGCATTCCTGAATCATTTTGGCGTAATTGAATTTTTCAACTGGGAGTTGGGAATATCGTTTTATCATTTGTTGTAAATTGAAAATCAGATCATCCCGGTGGTCGAAAAATCGCTGATCGCATAATTGAATCATGGAGTCGGCCAGGCTTATCGGATCACGCCGTGCGAATCCGATAGAGAGATGAGCCAGAAAATTCATTTCACGCGGACGAAGAGCTCCGACCATGCCAAAATCAATGAAAGCAACCCGATTTTCAGGTAAAATGAACAGATTCCCGGCATGAGGGTCTGCATGGAAAAAACCTTCTTTGAAAATCATTGTTAACAATGCTTCGGCACCATTTCGTGCTATTTGTTCAGGGTCCAGTCCGGCAGAACGTAATAATTCAGGATCATCAGGTGACATTCCGAAGATTCGTTCCATGATAATCATTTTATGAGTTGTATATTTCATGTTGACCCGGGGAATACAGATATGCGGGTCGTCTTTGAATATTTCCCGGAACCGGAGTAAATTGGTGGCTTCATTGTAATAATTCAGCTCTTTGAAAATACTTTCTCCGAATTCATCGACAACTCCGATAATATTAATAGCTTCCATTTCCTGATATTCCCGGGCCAGGCGTTTGGCTACGTAACGCATCAGATAGAGGTCTAATTTGATTTTTTGGTCGATGTTTGGTCGCCGGATTTTAATGACTACTTCCTGTCCGTCTTTTAAACGTCCGGTATATACTTGTCCGATAGAAGCCGAGGCGATGCAATGTGGACTGAATTCGGAAAATACATCTTTGATTTGCGCCCCCAATTCATCTTCAATCAGACGGACAGCCAGATGATCATCGAAGGGCAGAGCATTGGTCTGTAATTTTTTCAGTTCTTTGCGGAATCTCTCTGAGAGAATGTCGGGACGGTCGGCCAGGATTTGTCCGAATTTCACATATGTAGGACCAAGGTCTTCAATGGTTAGCCTGAGCCGTTCCTGTGTGGTATAAACCGGTTTATGCCGTCGGATTTTTCGTTTCCGGATGTGGCGTCCGAAAATAGAACGGTTGACTATTTCACGAAAACCGTGTTTTGTGATGATTCCCAGAATTTGAATGGTGCGGGTGATTTTCAGGTATCCGACATATAAATCAGTTATTCTCATTCTTTGTCTGTTTTAGGGATTGAATTATCCGGCAAACCGGCTTCTTCCAGTAATGTGTTTAATTTTTCGACGGCGATGGTTAGTTCGTCAAGTGTTTTGTTCAATTTTTTATCCCGTTTGGGAATAAATAATTGTTGAAGAAGCAGCGTTCCGTTCAGACCTTCCATTATTCCTGCGAGCTGGTTGCTAAGCTGGCGGGCCGATTTGGGATCCCGGTGCATTTTATGCTCAATGATTCCGGAAACTTTTTCAATGAAAGTTTCCCGGTCGCTGAGCGAAGCGGTAATGGAAGCTCTCAGTAAAAGAAATAAAAGGTCTTTGGCCATAATTTCAGATTTAGGTATGGTCTGTTTAACGGAAAGGAAGTTTGTCAGGTTGCTGAGAAGCAGTTATATTCCCTGAAAAAAATGGTCCCGGCATTTAATCAGTTTAAATGTTTTTTACTGCTGTAGGAATTTGTAAATTTGCGGCTTTAGTGAAAATAGTGTTTTATATGGAATGGATGTATAATTTGTTTTTCGGAGGGGGAATCGGGCATTCAATATTGTTGGTGGCCACGGTTATTTTTATGGGGATTTTATTAGGAAAAATAAAGATAGCCGGTATTTCTTTGGGAATCACCTGGATTCTTTTTGTGGGAATTTTTTTCAGTCATTTTAATATGCGGATGAATCCGGAAGCACTTCATTTTTTGAAAGAGTTTGGTTTAATTCTGTTTGTGTATTCCGTGGGATTGCAGGTGGGCCCCGGTTTCTTTTCTTCCTTTAAAAAGGGAGGAATGACTTTAAATATGTTGGCAGTATTGATTATTTTTTTAGGTATATTGACAACTTATGTTATTTATAAGTTGACCGGCTTGCCTATAACTACGATGGTTGGCATTTTATCCGGTGCTGTAACAAATACTCCGGGGTTAGGTGCTGCGCAGCAAGCTTTTTTTGATATTACGGGAAAAGAAGGTACAGATATTGCGATGGGTTATGCGGTAGCTTATCCTTTAGGTGTGATAGGTATTATTGTGGCTATTATATTGATTCGTCGCATATTCAGGATTTCTTTTGAGAAAGAGAATGAGATGCTTCAAAATGAACGGGAAGAAAAGGCAGTCCGTGCCACTCATGTTTCTGTTTTGGTAAAAAATCCGGCTTTATTTGGCAAGGAAGTGGCTGAGATAGCCGATTTGATTGACAGAAAATTTGTTATATCCAGGGTTTTGCATGAGAATTCGGGAATTGAGATTGCTTATTCGCGTACACATCTGGAGCAAGGGGATAAATTGTTTATTATTGCTGCGAAGCAAGATATCGGTCCGATAATCGCTTTTATTGGCGAACGTTTGGATATGCATCGTGCGGATTGGGAGCAACTGGATGCCAATCTGATTTCCAGGCGCATCGTAATTACCCGGTCTGAAATCAATGGTAAAGCTTTGGCTGATTTACATCTAAGGGGTGGGTTCGGAGTAAATGTGACCCGGGTGAATCGTTCCGGGTTGGATTTGGTGGCCAGTCCGGGACTGGAATTGCAGATTGGAGACCGGATTACTGTAGTCGGTACAGACAAGAATGTCGGCAATGTGGAGAAGATTTTGGGAAATTCGTTACGTCGTTTGCGGGAGCCTAATCTGGTGCCTATCTTTTTAGGTATAGCTTTGGGTATTTTGCTGGGAAGTATTCCCTTTACTTTTCCGGGTATACCCCAGCCTGTGAAATTAGGGCTGGCGGGAGGACCCTTGATTGTTGCTATCCTGATTAGTCGTTTCGGGCCGCATTACAAATTAGTGACATATACGACCATGAGTGCAAACCTGATGATGCGTGAAATCGGAATTTCCTTATTTTTAGCATGTGTCGGTCTGGATGCTGGGGCGGGGTTTGCGGATACTGTGATAAATGGTGGTTATGCCTGGATAGGGTATGGTTTTATCATCACTTTTTTACCGTTGATGATTGTTGGAATGATAGCCCGGGTAGTATATAAAATAAATTATTTCACTTTGATGGGATTAATTGCCGGGAGTACGACTGACCCGCCGGCATTGGCATATTCAAATAATATAGCCGGTAATGACATGCCTTCTGTCGGGTATGCAACAGTTTATCCTTTGACTATGTTTTTACGTGTATTGACAGCACAGCTTTTGGTATTGTTTTTAATGTAATTGGTTTATGGGTTTCGGTATTGCAGATTTGAGTATTGTTCCTGTGCGTCGTGAACAGTCGGAGAGAAGTGAGATGGTATCTCAGGTCCTTTTCGGGGAATTGTTTGAGGTATTGGAAGTGGCAGAGAAATGGGTATATATCCGTTTGGTTCATGATGGGTATGAGGGTTGGATTGACCGGAAAATGTATTTGCCGGTATCCGATGAATATGCGGCAAATTATCAGGCAGAAGAACCTGTGCTGGCGACCGAAGTATTTAATATTGTAACCAAGGAGGGGGATTATGGAAATAAACTGATTGTTTCCGGTAGTGCTTTCCCTTTTTTCGATGTGGATACAAAAAAAATGCAAATAGGAGAAGACACCTATACTTTGGTAAGCAAAATCAAGGAGGTGGGAATTGATAGTTTGAGGGATTTGATTATAGGTTATGCTTTGATGTATTATAATACTCCTTATCTGTGGGGAGGACGTACTCCGTATGGGATTGATTGTTCCGGTTTATCGCAGATTGTTTATAAGATGGCAGGCATCTTTCTGCCGAGGGATGCTTCGCAGCAAGTGGCCAACGGACAGGATTTTTCGTTTGTGGAGGAAGCATTGCCGGGTGATCTTGCCTTTTTTGGAGATGATTCAGGTGCTATAACCCATGTAGGAATTATTTGGGAACAGAATCGTATTATTCATGCTTCAGGGCGGGTCAGAGTGGATAAAATTGATCATCAGGGTATTTTTAATGAAGACTTGAAACGTTATACCCACAATCTGAAAGTGATAAAACGGATTATTGAAGAGGGGTGACAGACATCCGTTCGTCATAAGTTCCGGACTAAAGTTTCCCTTCTGTGCCGCAACAAAATAATAAATCCAGTATACTCAGGTTAGGGATAAACGGAAACCGGTCACTAAAAGTTTGGCGGTAGGGATGGACCGGAAAATCAGTATCGGGTTTTCGTTTGGCAGGTTTCGGATGAAAGGCATTCCGCAGGTCTGTGTAAACGGTTCCGTTTTCAGGGATATAGTCGTTTGTCATCTGAAGAGGACGTTTTATTCTCAGAAAGCCAAGTATGGTTTCCAGGATAGCGTTGTTTAAGTCAAGTAAATAGGTTTCTTTTTTTTCAAAAAAAGGCATAAGTTCATCTATATAATATTCATAATATGGTGAATTTTTGTATGCTGATTCTATACTCCGGAGATGTAATTTTTGCCAGGGAGTAGCATACATAATTTTCAAATCTTTTGTTAATGTTTTGCTGTTTGCTTTGACAACCGGAACTGTCAGAGAAATAGTTCCGTTAGCTGTCATGATTTCACAACGGTTCCGGTAACTTTGTTTTCCGAAATTTTCAAATTGTTCAATAATAATGTGCCGGGATTGTTTAATTGCCATAAAATAAGCAACCGGGGGAAAATAGGCAGTATTTAATAACAGGTTTTCCATTCAGTTATTGTTTCTTTTATGCTTACAAAAATAGCAAAAAATATTTTGTAGGTTAAAGATGTTAAAATGTCATTTGATTTATCACGAATGTATTGCAGTAAATTTTTAAAATTGCAATCTTTGTGTGTCAAATTTTAAAATTGCAAATTTTTATTGTTAAAATTTTAATAAAAAATTGCAATTACTTAGATTAATTCCTATCTTTCGAATGCTGAACTGAATTAAACGCTATTTATGTTTTGTTTAAGAGTGAATTTAGTTAAAGAGGGAAAGGGGTAGATTTTCAACGCAATCAGAACTTTTGCCTTAACAAATTCGTAAAACGTTTAGAATGTTCCTGTGAAAAATGATTATTTGAATTTTTTAACAATCTTTTGATGATGTGTAAATGTGTGAATATGTATTAATTATAATAAAGGTGAGAATTGCATGTTTATCAGATGGATTTTAAGCAGGATACAGCATAATATTAATGCTAATTGTGTTGTAAGATGAGATGGAATATAACTGTCAATGATCCTTTATTGGAACCTTTTCTTCCGGTTATCCGTCGCAGGCATGAGAAAAGCGTGTTGAAGGAACTGGAGTTTTCCGGTCGTAAAAGGATGTTGTCGGATTGTTTTAACAATCATTTGTATTTTGGTTTGCATTGTACAGAAGATGGCGGATGGATATTCCGGGAATGGGCTCCTAATGCAACTGCCATATATTTGGTCGGAGAATCCAATGAATGGCAAAAAAGAGAAGATTTCAGATTGCGGCCTGTTGGCAGTGGTGTATGGGAATTGAAGTTGCCGGCTGAATCGATGTGGCATGGTATGGATTATAAGTTATGGGTGGCATGGGAGGATGGTTGCGGAGAGAGAATACCGTCCTATGCCCGTCGGGTGGTGCAGGATGATTTATCCAAAATATTTACTGCTCAGGTATGGGCTCCCGAACAGCCTTATTTGTGGAAAAATGCGGTTTTGCCCCGGTGCAGCCATCCGTTGATTTATGAGGCGCATGTGGGAATGAGCATGGAAAACAGGAGGGTTACTACTTTTAATGAATTCCGGGTTTATGTGTTGCCCAGAATAGTCGACCTGGGATACAATATGATTCAGTTGATGGGGATACAGGAACATCCTTATTATGGTTCTTTTGGGTATCAGGTATCTAATTTTTATGCTGTAAGTTCCCGGTTCGGAACTCCTGATGAGCTGAAACGGCTGATTGACGAGGCTCATGGCTTCGGAATAGGGGTGATTATGGATTTAGTGCATTCTCATGCCGTGAAAAATGAAGCGGAAGGATTGAGTTGTTTTGCCGGAGACTATAGTCAATATTTTTATCGGGGAGAGCGCGGAACACATAAATTGTGGAATTCACGGTGTTTTGATTACGGGAAAAATGAGGTGGTCAGTTTTCTGTTATCGAATTGTAAGTTCTGGGCTGAAGAGTTTCATTTTGACGGATTTCGTTTTGACGGTATTACCAGTATGTTGTATTGGGACCATGGCTTAGGGCGTGATTTTACAGAATACAAGTTTTATTATGACGGCAATCAGGATGAGGATGCGATTACTTATCTGACGTTGGCTAATAAACTGATTCATGAAATAAATCCTGACATGATTACTATTGCTGAAGATATGAGCGGAATGCCTGGTCTGGCACAGCCTGCAAGTGAAGGGGGAATAGGGTTTGATTTTCGGATGAGCATGGGAGTGCCGGATTATTGGATTAAGCTGATTAAAGGCAAAAAAGATGAAGAATGGCATGTGGGGGATATGTTTTATGAATTGACCAATAAACGTGCGGAAGAGCATACCATCAGTTATGCGGAAAGTCATGACCAGGCAATGGTTGGCGATAAGACTATATTTTTCCGTTTGGTGGATAAGGATATTTACACCGGGATGAGTGTGTTTGACCATAAACTGGTGATAGACCGTGGTATGGCTTTGCATAAAATGATCCGTTTATTGACGGTTGCTACGGCTGGTGACGGGTATCTGAATTTTATGGGAAATGAATTCGGGCATCCGGAATGGATTGATTTTCCGAGGGAAGGTAACAATTGGAGTTATGAACATGCCCGCCGGCAATGGAGCCTTGTAGACGATGCTAATCTGCGTTTCCGCTTTTTGAATGCTTTTGACAAAGCAATGATTGGGATTGTGAATAAAGCGGGCTTTTTTGAACCAATTCCGGAGCCTGTCGTAAGAGATAATGAACGTCAGATTCTGGTGTTCCGGAGGGGGAAATACTTGTTTGTGTTTAATTTCAATCCGGAGAATTCTTATTCGGATTACAGGTTTGACGCGGAGGCTGGAAAATATGTTCCGGTTTTGAATACGGACAGTGAGTGTTTTGATGGTTTTAACCGGATTGACGACCGGCAGTCGCATTTTACGCTCTTCCGGGACGGACGGAATTTACTGAGTTTGTATATACCGGCGAGGACAGCCTTGGTATTGCAATTACAGTAGGATGTTTTGTTCAGGAAGATGAAGTGAAAAATAAATTAAAAGATATAAAGTAAAATTTATTATGGCGTATTTGAAATTTAATAAGGATGAATTGGTGAATCTGGAATATTCACTGAAACGTGAAGTATTGGCAACAAACCGGGCGGGAGGTTATATGTCCTCTACGATTATTTGTTGTAATACCCGTAAATACCATGGTTTACTGATTGTACCTATTGATGAGTTCGGGGGTGAAAATCATGTGCTATTGTCGGGTTTGGATGAGACTGTGGTTCAGCATGGTCAGGCCTTTAATTTGGGGATTCATAAATATCCGGGCAATTATGAACCCAGAGGTCACAAATATATTATTGATTTTGAATATGAACCGGTATATACCCTGACCTATCGGGTAGGCGGGGTGATTTTACGCAAAGAGATTGTATTGGTACATAATGAAGATCAGGTGCTTATCCGTTATACTTTACTGGATGCCCATTCGGATACTACTTTGCGGTTGAAACCGTTTTTGGCATACCGGAATATTCATTCTTTATCTAAAGCGAATATGGTGGCCAATACGAAATATCAGGAGGTGGAAAATGGCATCTGTTCCAAATTATACAATGGCTTTCCGGCTTTAAATATGCAGATTAGCAAGAAAAATGAATTTGTGGCGACGCCGGATTGGTATTATAATGTAGAGTATATGGAGGAACGGAACCGGGGTTATGATTTCCGGGAGGATTTATTTGTTCCGGGATATTTTGAATTTCCGATAAAGAAAGGGGAGAGTATTATTTTTTCTGCGTCAGTGGAACCGGTAGCGACAACCCGTTTAAAAATGAAATTTCAGAAGCTGGTGGAAACACGTGCTCCGCGTGACAGTTTTGAAAACTGTCTGAAATATTCGGCTTCTCAATTTATAGTCCGGAGAAAAAAAGATACGGAAGTGGTTGCCGGATATCCCTGGTTCGGCCGGTGGGGGCGTGACACTTTTATTGCTTTGCCGGGTATAACCTTATCTGCTTCAAATGACACCAAAACCTGTAAAGATGTATTGGATACCATGATCCGTGAATTGCATAACGGTTTATTTCCCAATATCGGAAAAGAGCAGAATGCTTCGTATAATTCGGTGGATGCCCCGATGTGGTTTTTTAAGGCTGTGCAGGAATATGGGGATGCAGTTAAAGATGATATTGCCGTATGGAAAAGCTATGGTACTAAAATGAAAGCCGTTTTAAAAGCTTATCGGGATGGTATCAATGAATATGTAAAGATGGCGGATAACTACTTAATCTGGGCAGATGAACCAGGTAAGGCATTGACTTGGATGGATGCCATTGTCGGCGGGATACCGGTAACTCCCCGGGGAGGCTATCAGGTGGAAATCAATGCTTTGTGGTATAATGCCATTTGTTATGTTTTGAAATTAGCCCGGAATGCCGGAGATACTAAGTTTATAGAGGAATGGGAGGGTATGCCTGAAAAAGTGAGAGAGAGTTTCGTACACGTATTTTGGATTAAGGAAAAAGGGTATCTGGCGGATTTTGTGAATGGGGGAGGACAAAATGTGTATGTCCGTCCCAATCAGGTGATTGCCTGTTCTTTGGAATATAGTCCCCTTACAGACGAAATGAAGCGTGGAGTGTTGAATGTTGTTGAAAATGAATTGCTGACTCCCAAAGGCTTGCGTACATTGGCCCCAAAAAATGTTCATTATGAGGGGACTTATGAGGGCGATCAGGCTACCCGCGACCATGCTTATCATCAGGGTACTGTGTGGCCTTGGTTAATAGGGCCTTATATTGAAGCAAATTTCCGTTTGTATGGTAAAAAATTTGTGAAAACTGCAAAAGAAATTCTGGCCGGTTTTGAAGAAGATATGACAGTATATGGTGTTTGTTCGGTGGGTGAAGTTTATGACGGAAATCCTCCTTACACCCCCAATGGCTGTATTTCCCAGGCATGGAGCGTTGGTGAGATTTTGCGGAGCGGAGCATTGATCAGAAAGTATGAGAAGGCGAAGAAATGATAGGTGACTGTTTTTCCCGGTTGATTGCCGGAAAGTTTGTTTGAAGATGTTGTAGGAAAAAGATTGATTTATTATATTATGAAAACGAAAGTATTAATGTTTGGCTGGGAGTTTCCTCCTCACATCGCCGGGGGACTGGGAACTGCTTGTTTAGGGTTAACAAGAGGATTAGCCAAACAAGGAGTTGAAGTATTGTTCGTGATGCCGAAGGCCAGTGGGGACGAAGACCAGAGTGCTGCAAAAATTATTAATGCCAGTGATGTGGAATCCCTGTTCGAATATCACCAGATAGAAGAATATTGGAAAAATATTAATTTCATGCAGGTTGGTTCCAACCTGATGCCTTATATGGACCCTGAAAGGTTTTCTTATGAAGTGAATAAAAGTATTCGTGGAGCTGGGAATGAAAAACGGATTGGTTTTAAAAATAAGTATGAGTTTTCCGGGAAGTATGGAGCCAACCTGATGGAAGAAGTGGCCCGTTATGCTCTGGTGGCGGCAACAATAGCTACTCAGCAGCAGTTTGATGTGATTCATGCTCATGACTGGTTGACTTATGCTGCCGGTATTGCTGCCAAAAGAGTATCCGGTAAACCGTTGGTGGTTCATGTTCATGCCACCGAGTTTGACCGGAGTGGTGAAAATGTGAATCAGATTGTATATAATCTGGAACGTCAGGGAATGCTGGAGGCTGATCGTGTGATTACCGTTAGCAATCTGACGCGTGATATTGTAATCAATCGTTACCACATCAATCCGGATAAAGTTTTTACAGTTCATAATGCCGTGGATTTTCAGTCCTATAAGGATATGGAAGTCAATAGAGGAATTAAGGAAAAAGTGGTTACTTTTCTGGGACGTATTACTTACCAGAAAGGGCCGGAATATTTTATTGAAGCTGCCAATAAAGTACTGAAACGTTATCCGAATGTACGTTTCGTCATGGCAGGGAGTGGGGATATGATGAATCGTTCTATCCGTCGTGTGGCAAAACTAAAGATAGCGACTAAATTTCATTTTACCGGTTTCTTACGGGGACAGGATGTGCAGAAAATGTTTGCTTATAGTGATGTCTATGTAATGCCTTCTGTTTCTGAGCCTTTTGGAATCTCGCCTCTGGAGGCAATGCGTTCGGGGGTACCTACCATTATTTCCAAACAATCGGGTGTGGCTGAGGTTTTAAAACATGCCATTAAGGTTGATTTCTGGGATGTGGATGCAATGGCTGATGCAATTTATGGTCTTTTGGCATATCCTGGTTTAGCGGAATTTGCTGCAAAATACGGTTTAAATGAGGTCAATACACTTAAATGGGAAAATGCGGCATTTAAACTAAAACAGATTTATGAAGAAGTGAAAAGGAGATAGGATGAGGTATTCCGACGTATTTAGCCATATATAAAACGAAATAATTATAAATAAATATAACACCATGGATAAAAAGACTTTATGTTTGTATTTTCAGGTACACCAGCCGATACGTTTAAGAAAATACCATTTTTTCGATATCGGGAAAAACAGGGATTATTATGATGATTTTGCCAACCGGACGATAACCCGCAAGGTGGCAGAACGGTGTTATCTTCCTGCTAACCGGATGATGCTGGATTTGATTAAAAAATATGGCAAGAATTTTAAAGTGAGTTTTTCGATTACCGGTTTGGCCATTGAACAATTCCAGATGTATGCGCCTGAGGTGATTGATAGTTTCAAGGAATTGGCGGCAACCGGAAGTGTGGAATTTTTGGCGGAAACCTATTCTCATTCTCTGGCTTGTTTGATGGATGAGAAAGAATTTAGACAACAGGTGAAACGCCATACTGCTTTGATGAAAAGTTTGTTTGGTGTGAAACCGGTGACTTTCCGGAATACTGAATTGATTTATTCTGATGAAATCGGGGAAATGGTTGCCGGTATGGGGTATACCACCATGCTGACCGAAGGGGCCCGTCATATTCTGGGATGGAAAAGTCCGAATTATGTTTATACCAATTCTGTCAATCCGAAGTTGAAGTTATTGTTAAAAAATTTCCGGTTGAGCGATGATATTGCTTTTCGTTTTTCTGACCGGGATTGGGACCAGTGGCCTTTGACTGCTGATAAATTTGCCGGGTGGTTGAATAATGCTGACGGTGAGATTGTCAATTTATTCATGGATTATGAAACTTTGGGAGAACATCAGGGTGCTGACACCGGTATTTTTGATTTTTTTTCTTCTCTTCCGGAGCAGGTTTTTAAATTTTCTGATTTTGAATTTTTGACACCGTGCGAAGCTGCTGTCAAACATCAGCCGATAGCTCCTTTACATGTTCCTTATCCTATTTCATGGGCGGATGAAGAACGCGATTTGACAGCATGGCTGGGCAATGAATTGCAGAATGAGGCGTTTGAGGAGTTATATAAAACCGGAAATAAGGTATATAATCTCAAAGATGAGGCTTTGCTGCGTGATTTTGACCGTTTACAGGCCAGTGATCATTTTTATTATATGTGTACTAAATTATTTTCGGATGGTGCTATTCACCAGTATTTCACTCCTTATGACACTCCTTATGAAGCGTTCATTAATTATATGAATGTGTTGAGTGATTTTATATTGAGGGTTGAACATGCTGTGACAAAAACACAAAATAAGGTTGAAAAAGCGAAGATGAAAGCTTTATCTACTGTTGAGAAAAAAACAGAGACTCTCGCAGTGACAGGAAAAAAAAGAAAGTAATTGTGAAGCATTGTTGTAAAATCGGACTATAATAAAATATTCAGGAGTATTAACAAATGTTATGTATTCCTGAATCTTGTTTTTTAAACTTTGATAATCCGGTGTTTACATAAAAACATTATTTTTGCAATCTCAAAAAATAACACGCTAAATTAAAATATGGATAATAATAAATTGAAGAATCCTGCTTATTTGTTCGAAGTAAGTTGGGAAGTTTGTAATAAAGTAGGGGGAATTCATACGGTAATTTCCACTAAGGCCCTGAATATGGTGAAAGAGTATAGCAACAGTCACATTCTTATCGGACCGGATGTATGGCGTTATACGGAACAGAATCCTGAATTTATTGATGACCAGCGTTTATTCCGTTCCTGGCGGCAAAGAGCAGCGCAGGAAGGTTTGCGTATAAAAGTGGGGCGTTGGAATGTTGCAGGCGAACCTATTGTTATTTTAGTTGATTTCAGTACTTTCATTACGCAGAAGGATGAAATTTTTGCTTCATTCTGGGAAAAATATAAACTGGATTCTATCAGTGGCCAATGGGATTATATCGAACCAGCTTTATTTGGTTATGCTGCCGGGAAAGTGATTGAAAGTTTTGTCCGTTTTAATTCTTCTTTGCGTCAGAGAATTATTGCTCAGTTCCATGAATGGATGACGGGTGCCGGCCTGTTGTATTTGAAGAGTGCTATGCCGCAGGTGGGATGTGTATTTACAACCCATGCTACGGTTTTGGGGCGGTGTGTTGCCGGAAATAGTTTGCCGTTGTATAACGAGATGAAAAATTATGTACCTGAAGAATTGGCACGTCGTTTTAATGTGATTTCTAAGCAGTCTTTGGAAAAGGCTGCTGCTCATCAGGCAGATTGTTTTACAACTGTAAGTGATATTACCGCAGCAGAATGTGTTCATTTTTTGGGTAAAAAAGTAGATATTGTTACACCTAATGGTTTTGAAAATGTATTTACGCCAACAGCAGAGGAATGGGGAAAAAAACGAAAAGCGGGGCGTGAGAAATTCTTGCAGATAGCCCGTGCTTTGTTGGGGTGTCCGGTGGGGGACGAAGCTCTTTTGGTTGGAATCAGCGGACGTTATGAATTTAAAAATAAAGGTATTGATGTGTTTATTGATGCCATGGGAGAACTGAATCGTGGGAATAATCTGAATAAAGAAGTTTTGGCCTTTATTTTGGTTCCTGCCGGACATGTCGGACCGAATAAAGAATTATTACATAACCTGAATGTTCCGGAACAATTTGTTGGCAGTGGCACATCCTATCTGACCCATTATTTGACGGACGAGACTAATGATCCTGTTATGAACCGGATTAAAGCTTTGAAATTGCGTAATTCGGAAGATGATAAGGTGAAAATTTTCTTTGTGCCTAGTTATCTCAATGGAGATGACGGTGTTTTCAATATGCCGTATTACGATTTGTTAGTAGGGATGGATTTAACCGTATTTCCGTCTTATTATGAACCTTGGGGATATACGCCGTTAGAAAGTCTGGCTTTTAAGGTGCCTACTTTAACTACGACGCTGGCGGGTTTTGGACTTTGGGTGAAAGAACATTATAATATGGAGCATCCGGGTATTGAGATTATTCACCGGGAAGATGGAGATACCAATAGTGTTGCAATGGCTATTGCAGAGTGGGTGAGGAATTATACTACGGAGGGAATTGCTGAAACGGACAGGGACAGGAATAATGCGAAAGATGTGTCGCGGATTGCTTTATGGGATAATCTGATTACCTATTATAAGCAAGCTTATGCCATGGCTTTGGATCGGGTGAATGAGCGTTTAAAGGAAATGCCTATGGGCGACCTTAATCAGAATTTGTCTTTTATCGAAAAGCAATTGACTGTGAATAATCCGAGTTGGGTCAGTGTTATGATTCATCGTTCTATTCCGGAAAAATTGCTGGCATTGGAAACTATATCTAAGAATCTCTGGTGGTGTTGGCATGATGAAGCCCGTGAACTTTTCCGGATGATTGATGTGGACAAATGGCGGGAATGTGGTCACAATCCGATTGTATTGCTGGATTCGATTTCGCTGAATCGTTATAAACAATTGGAGAATGATCCCGGCTTTGTGAAAAAGCTGGAGGAAGTGTATGAGCATTTTCAGGAATATATGGAGGGAAAGAAGCAAATGTCCGGAGACGGAGTTGCTTATTTCAGTATGGAATATGGTTTGCATACTTCATTAAAAATTTATTCCGGAGGATTGGGAATTCTGGCGGGTGATTATCTGAAAGAAGCCAGTGATAAGGGAACTAAGATTACTGCAGTGGGGTTATTGTACCGATATGGTTATTTTACCCAGAAGTTGTCTGCTACGGGGGAACAGGAAGCTGAGTATGAAGCTCAGGATTTTATGAAAATCGCAGTGACTCCCGTACGGGATGAAAACGGGAATTGGCAGACCGTCAGTCTGGTATTTCCGGGCCGTAATGTGTATGCCCGGATTTGGAGGGTAGATGTAGGACGTATTGAACTGTATTTATTGGATACTGATTTTGAAGATAATTTGCCGGAAGACCGGAGTATTACTCATCATTTGTATGGCGGAGACTGGGAAAACCGGTTGAAACAGGAGTTATTGTTGGGGTGTGGAGGTATTCAGGCATTACGTAAGTTGGGAATTGATGCAGCAACTTATCATTGTAATGAAGGACATGCGGCTTTTACGGGACTTGAACGGTTAAAAGAATATATCGCCGAACGGGGATTATCGTTTGCTGAAGCTGTGGAGGTGGTACGTTGTTCTTCTTTGTTTACTACACATACACCGGTTCCTGCAGGGCACGATGCTTTTTCGGAAAATATGTTGCGTACTTATATCTCACATTATGCAGACCGTTTGAAAATATCCTGGGAACAATTATTGGGATTAGGAAAAATCAATGTGACTGATCCGAATGAGAAATTTTCCATGAGTTTTCTGGCTGCCAATCTGGCTCAGGAAGTGAATGGGGTCAGTTGGTTGCATGGTGAAGTAAGTAAAGACATTTTTAAAGGAATGTGGCCCGGATATATGCCTGAAGAGTTGCATATCAGCTATGTGACAAACGGAGTTCATTATCCCACCTGGGCTGCTCCTGAATGGAAAAAGATAGAAGAAGATTTGTTTGGAAAAGATTTCCAAAATCACCATTACGATAAAAAATGTTTTGAAGAGATTTTTAAAGTACCGGATGCAGCGATTGCCGAAGTGAGGACTAAATTAAGAAAGCGGTTGATAGACCATATAAAACATCATTTGTTGACTGATGGTGTTGCTGCTTCCTATTTTACTCCGCGCCAGGTGTTACAGATTCAGGAAACCTTGCGGGATGATATATTGACAATTGGTTTTGCCCGTCGTTTTGCAACTTATAAACGAGCTCATTTGTTGTTCCGTAATCTGGAACGTTTGGATGAGATTGTAAATAATCCGGAGCACCCTGTACAATTCATTTTTGCAGGCAAAGCTCATCCTGCTGATAAGGCCGGACAGGATTTGATCAAACGGATTGTTGAAGTATCAAAATATCCGCAGTTTATAGGAAAAGTTATTTTCTTGCCTAATTATGATATGGATTTGGCGAAAAAATTGGTACAGGGAGTGGATATTTGGTTGAATACCCCGACCCGTCCTCAGGAAGCTTCGGGTACCAGTGGTGAGAAAGCTGCAATGAATGGTGTGATGCATTTCAGTGTGTTGGATGGCTGGTGGGTTGAAGGCTATCGTCCCGATGCAGGATGGATGTTGCCGATGAAACGTACCTTTGAAAATCAGGCTATGCAGGATGAACTTGATTCAGAAATGGTTTACAATATCATTGATGATGAGATTGCACCTCGTTTTTATGATAAAAATGCTGACGGTTTGTCTCCGAGATGGATCAAGACTATTAAGAATACGATTGCTTATGTAGCTTCCAATTTTACAACAAACCGGATGCTGGAGGATTATGAACGGCAATATTATATACCGATGGCACATCGTTACCGTAAAATGATTGCCGATGATTTTGCTATGGCAACGGAAATTACAGAATGGAAGAATAAGGTAACCCGGGAATGGAATAGTATAGAGTTGGTTGGATTGAATTTGCCGAACCGTTCTAAGCAGATTATTGCATTGGGGAAATCTTATTGTGGTGAAGTGAAACTGGAGCTTGGGGAACTGGCTATGCGGGAAGTTGGTGTAGAACTTGTTGCTGCGGAGCAGAAAGACGGGAAATTGATTATTCGTGAAAAGCATGATTTCACCCCTGTGTCTCAGGAAGGTAGTGTTGCTTTGTACCATATTGATGTCACGGCAGATGCTCCTGGCTTGCTGATGCTGGCTATACGTATTTATCCGAAGAGTGAGTTACTTCCGCATCGTCAGGATTTTGCTCTGGTGAAGTGGTTGTAATATTATATAGAGAAATGAGCTAAAAAGGGGAGTCAGAGTTACTGATTTTGCAGTGTGCTTTGCTTGCAAAAATAGATGAGTATTCATTAATCAGTACTCTGACTGAGCTTGCTCGTCTGGCTGTCAGGACTGCCGGATGGTAAAAATTATTTCTGTTTTTGTCCTGATAGAGGAAATGTTATGACAGCAGAGTGGATTAATGTACATACACATCAGCCGGGCCAAGGAATTAGTGTTGCAGACCCTTGTTTAGGTGAAGTAAATTTTTCCGGAGAGGGATGCGTTTATTATTCTTTGGGGATACATCCTTTGTATATTGACGGGGATGTTGAATGTAAATTGGCGGCAATCCGGGAGGCTGCTGCCGGGAAAAAGATTGTGGCTGTCGGTGAAGCTGGGTTGGACCGTAATTCGCCGGTGGGGATGGAAGAGCAGATGGTATTGTTTCAGCGTCAGGCAGATATTGCAGCAACCAATGGTTTACCTATAATCGTTCACGGGGTGCGTGCGATTCCTGAAATTATTACGGTTTATAATCGGTGCCGGATTCATCGGGGATGGATTATGCATGGTTTTAATAACCGAAAAGAAATTCTGGAAGATTTGTTACGGCATGATTTTTGTATTTCGGCAGGTCGTGCGGTAATGGATGAAACATCTAATATTTATCGATTGTTGCCTGAAATACCTGCGGAGCGTTTGTTTATGGAAACTGATAATTCCGGTTTTGCTATCGAAGAAATTTATCAGGTGGTGGCTGCAAGAAGAGGAATGTCAGTGGAGGAATTGCGACGTATCGTGAGGTCGAATTTTGAGCGTGTATTTCATAAATAGGCAGGTTGTTGACAGGAGCTATAAGGTTGTAAACTAAATTTTAAAGGTATATTGAACAAAGAATATGAGCGAATGGTTGAGTAGGACAGCATTATTATTGGGAGAAGAGCGGTTGGAAAAGTTGCGGGATTCACATGTTTTGGTTGCCGGTTTAGGCGGGGTCGGGGCTTATGCAGCGGAACAACTCTGCCGTGCAGGAATTGGAGAAATGACAATTATAGACGGGGATGTCGTGGAGTTGACTAATAAGAACAGACAATTACCTGCCTTGGATTGTAATTTGGGCAGAGCCAAGGCAGAAATTATGGCTGAGCGTTTTTTGAATATTAATCCGGATATAAAATTGCATGTAATTAATGATTTTATCCGGGATGAGCGGATGATCGAGGTTCTCCGCATGTCGGACTACGATTATATTGCGGATGCGATAGACACACTGGCCCCCAAGATTTTTCTGATTTATCATAGTTTACAGTTGGGGTTACCTGTTGTCAGTTCTATGGGGTCCGGAGGCAAACTGGATCCTTCGAAGATAGAAATTGCTGATATTTCCAAAAGCTACAATTGTAATCTGGCACGTATGCTGCGTAAAAGATTACATAAGCTGGGAGTATATAAAGGGGTAAAAGTGGTATTCTCTTCTGAATTTACGGCTTCTGATGCTGTTGTTTTGACTGAAAGCCAGAATAAAAAATCGAATGTCGGTACTATATCTTATATGCCCCCTTTGTTCGGATGTTTTATGGCTTCAGTGGTTATACGCGATTTGATAAATAGTGAATACAAGGAAAAAATAAAAAGAGAGGACTGAAAATTACTTTCCGGATTGGGGCCGGCTCTTTGAACCGGATGGGAGAAGTCTTTCAAACTTTTGATTGGCGGGACTAAAGTCCTTGATTATATTCTGTTTTAAGGATTTCAGTTCCGCCATTGAAAATTAATAAATCGTTCCTATTTCTTTCAGATTTGATCGAAATCAACGTCAAATTCGTTTTTTTCTTTTCGTTCCGCCACAGGGACTTTGTTGCTCAATGCTGCTTTTATATATTCCACAATTTCGTCCAGTCCTTCTGCAAATTTTTCGAAATCTTCTTTGTAAAGGAAAATTTTGTGTTTTTCAAAATTTTGATTTCCCTCTGTATCCAGTTTTTTCTTGCTTTCTGTGATAGTCAGATAATAATCATTGTTGCGGGTTGCTTTCACGTCGAAGAAATAGGTTCTTTTCCCTGCTCTCACTGCTTTGGAATAAATCTCTTCACGATCTTCCATACCTTCTTTTCTTTCGTATCCTTCCATGTCTACCTTGTTTTGATTAACTCTAATATTAATAAAAAACAGTAAATAATAAAATACTGCGTTTCAAATATAGAAAAAAAAGTCAATGGAAATAACATTTTTTTATATTTTTCAATTTTCCTCTTTTTAATCCAAGAGCTTTAATTGTTAAATTATAAATTTAATGAAATTCTGTATCAAGGGTTTTGAAGAAAAAGTTATCTTTGTAGGCGAATTTGAAAAACGGATAATTTTCATAAAGTTATTGTTGAAGGAATCGGTTGCTTAAGTACTATGTTTGAATATATTAAGGGAATATTGGTTGAAGCAGCACCGGCTTATGCCGTTGTGGAGTGTGGTGGAATAGGGTATTATATCAGTATTTCAGTGAATACTTACTCGCAAATATCTTCAGCCCGGGAGGTTACATTGTATTTGCATCAGATTGTCCGGGAAGATGCCCATTTGTTATATGGTTTTTATTCCAGAGAGGAGCGGACTATTTTCCGGCAGTTGATATCGGTTTCCGGAATAGGGGCTAATACTGCCAGTGTAATGTTGAGTTCGATGACAGTAAATGAAATTGCGGGGGCTATCATGACTGAAAATGTAAACGCTATAAAAAGTGTAAAGGGGATAGGTCTGAAAACGGCTCAGCGGGTTATTATCGAATTGAAAGATAAAGTGGGGATTTCCGGTCATGCAGAAGATATTTCATCGGGAATATCCTCCGGCATCAGGGAAGAAGCTTTGGCCGCTCTGGTTATGTTGGGATTTGTTAAAGTTCAGGCTGCGAAAGTATTGGATAAGATTATTGCGGGAGGTGGAGTTTCCAGTGTGGAAGAGTTGATAAAAAAAGCCTTAAAACAATTATAGGCGTAGTGATGATTTTGTTTCCGGGGATAAAATTTTATGTCCTTGGAATTTACGAAAGTGAGGTGTGTATATGCGTCGTTGGCTGTTATTATTTTGTATAATAACTCATGTTGTTTTTGCGTTTGCAGGAACTTCTGCAAAACATGCGGTTTTTTCCGGTAGATGGACCGGGCATGCTTCTGATACCCTTTTGTTTCCTATCCGGGAGAATTTGGATAACCAGATTCGTGAAGATATTCCGGCTTCTCCTTTGTTTTTAAAATTACCTATGAATATCAGAGATTCTATTGTTTATGACCCTGTCCATAAACGGTATGTGGTGATGACTCTGATAGGAAACAAGTATTATTATAAACGTCCCTATACTCAAACCTTACAACAATTGCTGGATGCCCGAACCAAGATGTCTGTGTATGAGTATAATCGGCAACAAATCAGGGACGGGGGAAAGTACGATTTTAAAAATCTGGTGTCTGAAATTCAGTTTTTGGATAAATTATTGAGTCCGATTTTTGGTAAAGACAGGATTAAAATCGGTGTGCAGGGGTCTGTGGACCTGACTTTGGGGGTTAAAACCAATAAAGTGGACAATCCCACTTTGCCTATCGATATGCGGAAGACCACGACTTTGGATTTCGATGAAAAAATACAGTTTAATATTGACGGGAAAGTGGGGGATTTGATTAATCTGGATTGGAGCTATAATACAGAGGCGACTTACGATTTTGAAAATATTCTGAAACTCAATTATGAGGGAAAGGAAGATGACATCATAAAAAAGGTAGAAGCTGGGAACGTGTCTTTACCTTTACCGGGGACCTTAATTTCGGGTGCTCAGAATCTTTGGGGATTCCGGACTGATTTACAATTCGGGAAATTGTCGATATCGAGCATTTTTTCTCAGCAAAAAGGAGAGGCTAAAGTTATAAAATTAGAAAAAGGTGCTGAAAAACAAGAGTTTGAGATTTCAGCATTAAATTATGAAGCCAACCGTCATTTCTTTTTATCTAAATATTTCAGGGATACTTACGAGGATGCGTTGAAAAATCTTCCGTCGGTCAATAGCAGTATTTCTATACGGAAAATAGAGGTTTGGGTTACCAATAAAAGTTCCCGCTTTGATCAGGCACGTAATATTGTCGCTTTTGTAGATTTGGGGGAAAATCAGAAAAATATTTCTAATCCGGTATTCCATGGAAATAACGGTTATCCTTCCAATGAGACTAATAATTTGTATACCCAGATGACTACAGGTCCTTATGAGGGAATCCGTGATATCAATCAGGTTTCAAAATTATTAAGTCAATTCCAGTCGGGGCGTGATTATG